>ERZ1035037.16-NODE-16-length-74429-cov-33.923401_pt1 | contig 74429 bp, 106 predicted proteins | sample MGYA00520618_ERZ1035037 | MGnify/ENA primary metagenome ERZ1035037 (study PRJEB33766, sample SAMN09781741) | gut metagenome | biome: gut microbiome | host: Homo sapiens | place: Madagascar | study: EMG produced TPA metagenomics assembly of the PRJNA485056 data set...
CATAAGTAAATATTCCAAGAGTTTCATCATGTATGGGAAAGTAAACTTCTTGCACGGTATATGTGGTAGGAACAATAGTTCCTATACATTTAACTTTAACTGGACGAGTAATCCATTTTTCGCTTGTCTCACTTACATCAACAACTTCTGTTGGTGTTGGACTGTAAGCTTTGTGTTGATTTACAGGGACATATACATAATATTGTCCATTACAATCTGATAAAGCAATCAAACATCTTTTAATTGAAGTAGAAAAACATACTCTTTTTTGTTTTGTATCTTCAAAACCCCAAACCGCTGCTTCTGGAATACAAGGTGTAAGGACTGTTAAATTGGGAATATGAGACAAATGAAACAAATTATGATAGAATTTTCTTCGATTTTTAGTCATTTTGAAGCCCCTATTCTTTAGTTTAATACTATCTTACTATAAAAATAGGAATTTGTCAAGAGTTCATTGATTTTAGTTTAACTTCGTATAGACCATTTGGAAGTTTACGAATGTAATAAAAGTTGTTTTTTATTTCATTATAACTTGCTGTATCATCAATGGAAATTGTATAAATCGTTTCTGGTGGGGCTTTCCATTCTTTATAAGCTAAAAATGCTATAAATATTGATAGCATACACAATAAAGAACAAACAATAACAGCAAAATATTCCTTATCAGAAATACCTGCACACACAAGAACAAAAAAACCTAAAGAAAGAAGCGTAAAAAGAAAAAGAGGTAATAGGGCAAAAACATGATTGGGCATTTCTGTGCCTAAAATAGTTACGCCCTGAATAGCAAAATCGTTCATTAATCCAAAGCTCCTCTTTTAACTTCTATATAATACCAATTGTTGGGATTATTATCAATTGCTCGAATAGCCTTTGCAATATTTTTTGTTACTCGACGAGAATAGCGAGTCCAAAAATCTCTCGAATTAATTTCCTTATCTTCTGGATTGAAGTGAAAACGATAAAAACAATTTGGAGAAAGGTAAGAGAAATTATAAAACTTGATAAAAATATCATTTCCGCTTACGCCGAAAGAAATATCAATCATATATTTATTTTCATACATAGCGTCATCTGTTAGATGAATATTAACAGGCTTTCTGAATGTACTGGCGGTATTTTTTACAAACAGGTTAAATTTTCGAGAAATGTTTCTAAGCGCTCTTACTTCATCTGCTGCTCTTGGACTGAGAATGTGTTTTGTCTTATGAACAGAATTGCGTTTAGGCGCATGACCAAATTCATTTACATCGTGGGCAATAGTGGGGATTTTTGGAGAAGTAGACCACAGGTTGTTCGTGGTATCTACCAGATGCTTGTCAGTTTCGGAATTGTTGATAATATCATCAGGATGAACATCAATTTCTCCAAGGTAAGAATTAACAGCCCTCAAAATTTTGCGTTCAAAATTAGCAAAGATTGCTCCGCCAATAACCTGTTTTTGCTCAATCGAAATATTTCTGCAACAATTTACCATGTCATTCAAATAATTTCTCATATCTATCAAATCACCACAAGTTAGATTTGCAGGAATTTTTCGAATGTTTTCATATAGATAAGCTGGCATTTTAATTCTCCTTTAGAACAATAGTTGTGAGATTATCTTGTATGGATTCAATAGTGTAATTTTGGATAAGAGTTTTATAATCTACATTATCTTCAATATATACTACATAAGAAATAGGTTCGGGGATAAAATTTTCTCGGTTTTTCTTTTCACCGTAATAAAAAATTAAAAGTGAAATTATACAATCTACAAAAATCGCGATAAAATATAGCGGTAAACACTTTTCTTTAAAACTAAACCAGAAGAAAACTGCTATTAACGTAGCACAAAAGCTTAATGCTAATAAAATATACGCAATGACACTAACAATAATTGGGGTATTATATGTAGTATAATTTGTGGTCAGCCAAGTAACACCCTCGACACTTACAGGCAGCACAATAAAATTCTCCTTTTATTTTGGTTTATTTTAAATTTTGTTTTAGTTTTTAATGACATCAGGATATACAAACAAGGGTTCTTTGTCTTGATGCATAATACTTACAGCATTATTTACAACATATAAAGTTCCCCAATCATATTCCCAATCTTCACCCTTGTAAATAAACTTTCCGTTACCTAAATAACCATTTGGCTCGAAAAAATAATAAAGCAGATAAGCAAGCCATCTTTCATAGTTGTAAAATTTTTCTGCTCCATTCCAAACAAGTTCGTCATTTTCATTGAGATACCAGTCGCACCAGAGGGATGGAATAAGCGTAGGAGGATTATTTGCATCTGTTACTGAATTATCATATTCAGTTCCACCGATGAAAAATTGCCCCTCTTCGCCAAGCATTCCATTACAACATAACTTTTCCCAATTTGGAAATAGCTCCTTAATCTTTTCATTACTTCGTTTCATATGACGCATTTCACAAAATGCGTTGATATATTCTTTAAACTGAGGATTAAGAGGTTTATTAAAGGTAACTTTTCCCTCAAATTCAGTACAATAACCCATAATTATTCTCCTTTATTTGCGTTAAAAGCTTGATGAAGCTGTTCTGCATAGTGGAAGCTTGGCTCTCTAAATCCAATCATTGTGTTGGTTTGAATAAATCTATCTTGGAGCTTAAAGGTTTGAAATTTATCCAAACCAATAATTTTATTGTTTTCCCAATCCCATTTATGGACTTCCAAATCCTCTTCACAAGTATCGTCCACAATAAGAAAGTTAATTTCCTCTTCATGATGGAGGTCAAGCCACGCTTGAATTTCATCTCCTCTGGTAGCTCCGCAATAGGTCATATAATCTGGGGTTTTCCCAAGAATTTCAATCCCTTGTCTAAGTCCACCATTGATAAGACATTCTTTATAATTGTCTTCCCATCTCCAAGAAGATGAAACTACAATATGATAATTATACTTTTGACAAAATTCAGAAATCCATTGAACACATTGGAAATCATTTACTTTGTTGTTACTGGGGAAGTTAAAAGTACAAAGCATTCTGGAAGGGTCTGCTGGATGAGGACGCCACTGAGGAGTATTTACCACTCCATCGTAATCAAGAAAAAGAATATTCATAAAAATAACCTCCCTTGATGGTTTACTACCGTTAGTATAACACGGTTTTACGCACCTGTCAAGGGAGATTTAAAAATTATTTGTTAATTTTTATATGAAATTTTTCGATATTCTATGCCACAATATTCACATTTACGGCGAGAAGAATTAACTGGTGCTCCACAAGAGGGACAATGAGTGGGATAGTCCAATTTATCTGTCATAGGAGGACAATAGTAATCCAAAGAGTTCGGCACGTTACCAATTTCAACTGCTCCATTTTCTGTCCAAACCATCATCGAGTTTTCTGTTGAGTTTTCTGTTTCACTACTACACCAAATATCTCCAATATGAGGGTTTTCAGGAGGACCTTTACCTGCAAAAACAAAAGCTCTTAGTTGTGTTGATTCCATTTTAAAATAGCTCCATTTACAGAATCCTCAGAAATCATTTTACTGGGGAATTTGTGCAAGTGGTTCTTGCACTTTTCGTTTTGGCAACTTACTGTATAAAAAGCAGGAACTTCAATGCGCTCTGTTTGTATTTTGTAAATATTCCCAGAAATCTTTCGGCTAATATCTTTTATAACAAAACGAGTAATAAGCGGATAGATTTTTGGGGATTTTCCGCAAAATTTGCATGGGTTTAATTCATTCATTCGAAATATCCTTTGTAATACCCACGGAAGTAAAAGCTTTAATGCGAGAAAGGTCTGCTTCTACCATTGCTCTTTTAAGTGCATCATCTCTATTGTCATAGAGGTCTTCTTCCATATAATTTGCCTCATATAACACAGATATACTTTTAACGTGATAAATGGTTCGAGTTTCGCCACCCTCTTTTACTTCATAAGTAATTTCTACAATAGTTCCTTCCCCAACAGTGTATGAATAATAAGGATACTCCCTAAAATGCTTTGCTCCCCTATAAAGAAATCCTGTTGAGCAATCTTTACATTCGGGACAAAGATATTTTACGGGCTCAGTAACATCTTGCGGAAGATTGTTTTTTTCTGCGTCAAGTTCAATATACCCCTTGCCATGACAACGAGGACAAAGAGCTTTCTTTTCAGAGTTGTATTCTTTGCGAACATAAAAAGCCTTTTCGCCAATATCAAACTTAAAGGACGGATGTTCCATTTTCTTTTTAGCTAATTCTTTGTTAAGAGTTTCAATTAGCCCATCTTTAGCTAAAAGGTCGCTGTTTTTCTTTGTCAGTTCTCCACGCAAATTTTCACAAGTTGCTTTAAGGTTTTGATAAGCATCAGACTCTTTTGCGATTGTGTCCTTGTATTCCTCTTTGATTGCTCCTACTAAATGCTCAATAAGAGTATCGGTTTCAGCATCAATCTCAGGATACTTTGCTTCATCAAAATACTCAGGCGGGTCCCAATATCCCATAATATACTCCTTTCTTAATAACGAAATTCGTCCCAAAGGTCTTCAAGAATATCGCTCATATCACGGCGAGTAAACTCAGAATCTTCAAGAAGTCCGTTAAGCATTGCGCTAAGAAGTGCTTTCATCTGGTCATTAGTCATAAGAATCATAATTAGTTCTCCACTTTATTAGTCTTGAAAAGAGTTTCCCCATAGGCGCTACGAGGAGCGTACTGCTTAGTGTCCAGTCCATCAAGAGAAGCAACAGTATTATTAAAATTTTTCTTTGAAAGTCCAGCTTGCGCCATAGTGCCAGTTACATCCATAAGATTCTTATACAGTCGGCGCTCGTTAAGCTTTTCTCGGAAAATTTTAAATACATGACTGCGCTCCGCAGCATTGAGCTTAGCCGTTTCAATATAGTGTTGAATATCGCTAATTTCACGGTCCATATTGGAAAGTAGAATGGCAAGCTCTTCTGCATTTTCCATAACCTTACCAAGATATGCCGCAGCTTTTCGAATCTCAGCAGGAGCAGAAAAATCAAATGAGGAAGATGGAGTGGCCTTAGCTTCAATTAGAATCTTGTTTGCCTTACCAGCCTTTGTAGAAACATGGGCGATTGTAAAAGTGTGCTTAGAAGCAATCAGCTTGGGAAGTCCACCATTGCTAAGGATGTTCTGAGCACCCCTCTCAGTAGTGAAAAGAGCAGCACAAGGAAGATTCCTGCAAATTGTATACTGACCATTCTGGGCTCGACAAACATAATCGCTGGTTTTTGCGTCATAAATAATAAACATTAATATTCTTCCTCACAATCTGAAAAATCACTGAAATAATCATTATCAAGTTCTTCCTCATCCCAAATATCAGGAGTGGAAGAAATGCCGAAATTGTCTTTAGGTTCGTTAAAAATTCCGTCCATATTCATTGCCATAAAAATATCAGCAAAAGGTGAGCCAAAACCGAGCAAACTCATTCTTTAGTTTCCTCCATTTCCTTGTTTTCAGGAGAAAGATTAGACTGGGACATAGAGTTAACAAAAGCTCCCATAGCTTCATCTGCACCCTCTACGCCTTGAGCTTTTGCCTGTGCGAAAGCTCCAAATAAAGAAGCCATAGCACTACCAAAGTCATTACCACTAACAATAGATGCATTGTTTTCAGTAGAGACTAATTCTGTTGCTTTAGATTCTACTGACTTTTCTTCTAATGCATCTTCGTTTTCGTTCCCTGTATTATGTGCAAGTTCATCAAGCATTTCTTCAAAAGTTGGATTATGGTCAAGAATGTTTGAATTAAATGCGAGAATTGCACGAGAACAGCGAATAACAAGGTCTTCATTACCAAAAAGCTTTGCCATCATCATTGTAGCTTGAAGTTGATTATTTACCTGTTCCATCTGTTGTGAGGTAAGATTGGAAATATTATTTTCTTCCATATTTTCTCCTTTCTTTAGATTTTATTGTCGCGGAGAAGCTGATAGCACTCCGTAGCAGTATGATTTTCAAGTGGATAACGATGCTCAACATCACAAGAATTACGAGCGAAAACATTTTCCACAAGGTCAACATAATACGAAGCGGAAGTCTGAGTTTCGCCATCAATTCCATCACAGCCAAGATAATGATTCTGATAAAATTCATCGCTCAGGAAACGCTTAGGTTCAAGCTGTTCAAGAGCAAGGTTGTCAAAAGAAATTGTCTTGAACCAATTATGCTCTGCGATAAATGGGAGACTTGCGTAAAGTCGATTTTTACGGAATTCAACCATGTGGTCTACATCAGCCTTATATGCTACCCCACGACGAACTTCCTTATAGCCAAGAATCAGAATCTTAAGGTCTTTACAGCCAAGAGCCGAAAGCTGTGCAGGAGTTACAACGCCATTAATCACATGAATAACAGCATTAGGAAAGCTTTTAACAGCCGCAATAAATCCCTCTTCATAAGGATTAGTAAGAGAAATCCCAAGTCCGTAAATGAGCTTCTGATTACTAAGCTCGCGCAGAAGAGAAAGATGAGACATAAATTCGGTTTGCTGAACTGTGATATTCGCAATAATATGACGCTCTTTAAGTTTACGAAGAAAAGGAACAAGGTCGGGATGCGAAGTAACTCGGCCCCCTCCGACTGCTGCCTCAATCCATTCAGGAAGAGTGTCAATGAACTTAGAGTTCATAATATCTCCATGCTTACCATTAACAGTTGCGTTCTCGTGACAATAGGGGCAACCATATTCACAATAACGAGTAATGCAAATGTCCATATTTTCTGGACGGTCAGCCTTAAAGAAATCAAGGTCGTTATAGCGAATCTTCGTACCATGTGCGGTATCGAGAGCAACGATGTAGTTCCCATTCTTGTAAGAAACCCAATTATTTTCCATAGTTAATGCTCCTTTGGATGGTCTTCCATATACTTCTTAATGCGGTCTCCATCAAACCGATGGTCACAGCCCTTACAAACATAACTGTCGTAATGAGAGCACCAATGCTTCTCAGAACCATCAGGATTGATAGTGGGATTCAGTGTGTCATAGGCACAATAAATACGATTATTTTCCATTTGTTCAACCTCCTTAAGTTGTACATTTATAATAGCATATCTATATATAAATGTCAAGAGGTTTAAGAAAAAAATCTTAAACCTCTTAACGATTGTTATAACCGAGTTGATAATGCTGATAAGCTAATTCTAATACCTTTGTTGGAATAGGAATTTTGTATCTCAATAATTGCCGTGGTCGAGCAATTAAATCAGTTACATGATTTCCAGTTCGTTCATTGTAAATCATAATAATGGCATTGTCCGTAATTTTATGAATCTCAGGACCATTAGGATGTCCCCTATCAGTATGTACCTCGGCTATAATCGCCCCATACCGACCTATAGATTCGATAAATTTCTAACGTTCTATTCGGTCAGCAAAATGTAAAGTATCAGACATCAGAGTTACCTCCTGAGTCGGAAATAAAAATAGAATAAACTTGTTTATCTTATATAGGATAAACAAGTTATCCTATTAGGACGCAGTACATTCCATTGGAATAAATCCAAATTCGTCAAGAGACCAAAATTCAACTGTAAAATCATCAAATCGACTAAAAACAGACTTGATTATAGCTGAAACAATGTTCCAATCTCCACCACCAATGCCACAACCAATTTTATAGGGAAAGGCAATCCTTGGCTCAAGATGATAATGGTCAACAGCATGGACTAAGCTTATCATACTATTATAAAAAGCTTCGTAATTGGTTAAACGACCGTAACGAGATTTTTTTGATTGTGCAAAACAGTTGGCGATAAATTTATCCTCGTTTTCTTTAATTCGATATAGTTGAATCAATCCCAGAAGATAATTTTCATCATAATTCTGACACCATCTTGTATAATCTGCCATAATATCAGGGTATTTTTCACGAATACACTTTGCTACTCCTGCTCCCATTACGCCCATGCAATTAACTTGATGCGCAATGATAGGAGCATCAGAATCAAGAACATTACCCGTAATATGTTTAATAGCAAAAGAATTCACTTTTTGTTTTCCTCCTCGTACTTTCTCTTCCACTCTTCCGCAGCTTCTTTTTCACTGTCATGAACAATGTGAGATTTGTCCACAAGACCGCTATCAAGAATGTGGTACCATTCGCGATATTCATCTCCATCGCAAACTACCATATAGCGACGCATTGTAAGGAAATCTTCAAGGCTTACATTGTAGCTCTTAAGCCAACCCTCGATTTGGTAGTCGTCGGTCCCACCGTAATCTGGAACGGGAGGGTCAGCTTCGACCCAATTTTTAATTTCGTCATCCCAATAATCGTCTGTCATATCAAATCTAAATCCAGAGAAATTAGGAATATACTTGTGCCAAATTTCTTCGACCTTTTCAACTAATCGTCCATCTGAAGACGCAATAGCATAGCGAGATTTTGATTCAAAAGTTGCAAGTAGAGAAAAAGGAGAACGATAAAATTCGAGTTCGCTTCTATATACTCTCTCCCTATTATCATTCCAAAGATAAATACCCTTCATCATTTCTTCGGACGTATACTTGCCATCGAAATCAGTAATAATTAGAGAATGACTGGAACTGGAATTGGTTTCAAAAGTATTGTCTCGAATCTGAATCATTTAAAATCACCTCAATTAAAGATAGAAAAGATTATCAGGAAGATAGCCCACAAAGGTTAAATCTTTAATGCCAAACTTCTTAATTTTATCAATATTAGTTTCGCTTACAAGAATTTTACCTGTCCCTTGTTCAGTATAAATATATTCTGCTTTACCGATTTCGCGTGTTGGGTTGTAAGAAACACAACTCTGTAGAGCGTTGGTATATTCAAGAAAAGTTACTGCATAAATACGAGCGCCAAGATGGTCAAATTTATTACCCATTTTTAGTTCCCCTTAAAGAAATATTCATAATGCTCAGGGTCATACATCGGATGGATATGGAGAGTTTCGTTCCAATCTTCGTTTTCATCATATCCCCAAGTATAGCCATTGTTTTCTGCTGCTTCTGCCACATAACAACTTGCGTCGCCATTATCTTCACCGTCACTGCCAGTATAAACGACGCTCTTATAATCAAAAAGAAAACGACAAAGTTTGTCTTCATCTTTCAAAAGCTCGTGAACAAATGGGGCAGCTTCTCCTGCATGGTCTACATACCCGCCAATGATAATATCATCCCATTTATCCTTTTCCATACGAGGATAACTGGCTTTAATTCCAAGCTTTTTAATTTTAGATTTGAAGTCTTTAAGTTCAGCAATCATACCGCATTCACACATGACTTCATAAATATAATTTGCTTTTTCTTCTGCGGTGCTATAAGTATCTCTGCGCCACCCAAAATCTTCATTAGCGGTAATATTAAGATACTCAGGGATATTCTTCGGGTCAAACTTCTCTTTTGAAATACAAAGAGAATGTGTTGAAGATGAGTTCGTTTCAAACACATTATCACGAATCTGAATCATGCTTTTGTCCTCCATTCTGGTGTAGTTGTTGCATCATAAATTACGCAACCCTCTTCGTTTTTTAGAAATTCTTTTGCGTTGTTAATGAGAGTATCATACTGAAGTCTGCCTCGATTAAATCCAAGCATAAGTTTTCCCTCAAAATATTCTTTCCATTCTGGCACATCATTCATTTTTCGATAAGAAGTTTCCCAAACCAATCTTTTTAGATTAAAAACTTGAAATTCGTAAATGGGAAATTCAGTTGAAGAAAAAGATTTTCTGTGTAATCGCCAAAGAGTAGGTAAATTATAAACGTCTTTAAAATTTTTGTTTACTTTTTCTTTAATATCTTCTGAAAAATTTGCTGAAAGAATAAAAGGACAATCTACTTTATTGTATCTTACAATCTCATCAATAATAGCAGTTTCAATCGAAAACATATATAAAAACTCCTTAAAAATAAATAACCTTTTGGTATGCTTTAATAGTAACATACCAAAAGGCATTTGTCAAGAGTTTTTTATAAAATAATTTTACTTTCCAGCTAACGCTTCGTCACGGAATTTAAAAATGTATTCGGGAGGGTCATACGCCTTAGTCCCACCAAAGTCAGTTATCTCACCAGTGGAGAGAGAAATTCGCCAGCGACCGTCAATTACAATAAGGTCAGGATTGTTTGTTACCTGTTGAATTTTCATCAGTCTTATCTTCCTTATCAAAAAAGTCATAAATTTTAAATTTATTTTCTTCTTCTGCCTTACGAAGAATTTCTTCTCGTTCTGTAAAACGAGTCTTAAGAAAAGAAATAATAGATTCTTCTACTCCCTCATAGACTTCTGGAAGAGCTTCTTTTGGGAAGTTGTAGTTTCTAATTGTTGCTTCAACTTCTTCAAGTTCTCGCATTAGAATATCTTTAATTTCAATAGTAACTTTAATTACATAAAGATTTGCGTTTTTATCTCTTAGTTTCTCTGGTACATGGTCACTTCCTCGGATAAGCATAAGAACAGGTTCTCCGTCATTATCTACAGTTGCAGAAACACCAGCTTCTTTTGAGGCAATATCTGTTAGTTTTTTAATCCATGCCTTATAATCTGCTTGACCTTGAGGAGATAAAAGATAGGTTTTATCGAACATCGGTTGTGCTCCTTTTGGAAAAATAGGGGCAGGTTTCCCTACCCCTATAAGGTTTGTTATGCGGAATATGCTGCCTCAAAACAGTCATAACGAGGAACGTTAAGCTGTTCCAGAAGAGCGTCCATAGGATTGGTCTTATCAGACAAAACCATCTTGAGGAGATTCGTGCTGTAACCACTCACCATGATAGCTCCACGGTCGTCCATCTTAAAGGGGAGGGCAGTCGTCGCTCGCGCCGATACTCGCCAATGAATAATCGTAGGCATCTTATACCCAGCGTTCTTGAAGCGCTGAGCAATGCTCTGCATAAAGGTCTTGTCAACACGAACGCGAGAATTGGTCCAACCATAATGGTTAATGGTATTCTGAGCATCACACATGGAGTCAAACTCGCCATCAGAGACAATGAGAATGCGCTCAGGAAGGTCAGACTGAGGAGAATGATTGTCAATAGCAGTCTTGAGAATCAGGTTGAAAACCTTTTCCAGATTGGTATTGGAACAATCCTGACACTCCAAAGTCTTACGAAGCTTGGTAAGGAGGGCATCATTCTCGCCAAAACGCACAATATGCGGGTTAGCACTAAAGGTGATGTACTTGTTTGCAAAAGCACCCTTGAGATGGTCTGCACAATAAATGGCGAGAGACATAGCGACATCAATGCAACGCATATTGGTATTACCGCCAATGCCACTCTGCATAGAGCCAGAACAATCGCAAACAACCAGCATACCCTTATCATCAGGAATCATGTCAGGAAGAGCGTTCCACATACCTTCAAGAGTATCATCAGCCCTCTGAGGAAGTCCATACCAACGGTCATTCTGATTCATATACTTATTGACAATATCACACGGATTTGCCACGGAAGCATTAATCTTAGCCTCACCACTCTTGAGAGCAGAAAGGAAAGCCTGACGACGCTCAGTATCATGGCGCAGGAATGCCTTGTTATAGTTAAGGTTTGCCTTAGAGGGAACAGTTTCATAGTCGATAGCAGCCCAATTATCCGAAGACATCTTGCGCTCAACAACATCGAGATACTTACGAAGAGCAGACAGAGCCTTACGATAGTTACGCTCAGTCATGTTCAACTGCTTTGCAGTCCAAAGACCGTTGTTACGGGTCTGCTTAGAATGAGAGTTAGCCTTACTCAGCCACTTTCCAAGCAGAGAAATAGACTTTCCCTGTCTCATGCCCTCAATATCCTCAGCAAACTGCTTCTTAAGGAAATCGCGAACAGCCTTTTCAGAAGTGGGATTGCCACGGAACTGATAAAGCATATCATAGCGAGAATACTCGCCAATCAGAGGAACGAGCTTTGCAGCAATGCTTGCACCGCCATTCTTCACAAGGTCACGAATGACAATCTGAGTGAAGCGACGCTCACCAGCACCGCAACGAATGTCCATACTCATACCAAGGAAACGCATGGCAAGATAAGGGTTCTCATTAAAAGCCTTACGCCAATCAGTGACAATCTGCTTCTCATCCAGAGAACGGTAGCTTGCCAGCTTAGTAAACATATCCAGAAGTGCAGAGGAAGTGGTGGAATACGCCACAGCACCATTCTGAGTATAGGTCAGGTTATCAGGCAGAGCCTTGGGAACAACCGCACGAGCATAGAAGCCCTTGTTGGTATTCTCCATCTTGTCGAAAAACTTCTCCTTGCCAGACTTTTGACGCACAGGCTTCTCAGGCTTAGGAGCCCAAGCCTTGTTAGAGTTCTTCTTATAGTTCTTAGAAGTGTTATTGTACATAATATTCTCCATTCTCGACCGCTTAATTTATTTTGGAACTTGCTGAGTCGGTCGCTTGTTTTGATATTAGGATTATAGCACCTGACAAACTATTTGTCAAGTGCTATAGAGAAATTTTTTAAATATTTTTTTTACTTCTTTTTCTTAGCAGAAACGATGTCAGCACAAGCGTTGCTTGATGTTAGCTTCTCACGCTCTTCCTCAGAGATACACCAAATAAAGGTTAGGTAATTCTGAATATCCTGAATCTTCTCAAGGACATCATCTCGATTGCTAAAATTATTAGTTAACACCATATCACGAAGAGCAATGATATGCTTAGTAGCATAATTCCAAGCGCACTGTGCAGAAGTGCAAGACATAATCTTAGCTCCTTCATCAAAATTATGAAGAGCATCATCAGGTTGAGAATAACGAGCATTCTTTTCTTTAAGAGTTTTTACGCGAGTGTTTTCAAGTTCATCTACAAGTCGATTAAACTGGTCATGTGTCATTTTAAAAATACCTCAAAATAAAAGTTAGTTTTTATTTGTTATGGTTAATTATCGGTTGAAATATTTAAGGTCAGCTTTTTCACCATCAATAGTAACAGCGCAATAATTTTTCTTATTACAACAAGGACAAACAAAATAAGTTTTAAGGACAGAATGAAAACTCCCATCAAAAGTTGAAACGTTTTCAAAATGTTCATCAGATGTATTATAATCTGTTAGATTTAATTCAAGAATAGAATTACAATTCCAACATTTTTCTCTTTTTACAGGAGCATTATTTTCAATAATTCTCATTGTGATTCACCTCAGATATATAATCATCAATAGTCATAAGATAAGGGCATTCTTCTTTTTTTGTTATTGCACAATCACAGTGATTAATACCACAAGTCCCGTAATAAATATTACTACAAAAAACACATTCTTCGGCATATTTATCTGGTAATTCATTTACAATAATTTTCATGCGTCTGCCTCCGAAATTTTATATTTATTGGGTAAAAAGCTAAAGATATGAGCAATTACATCAACCGTCCAACCATTTCCAAGAGCTTTTCGAGCAGCGCTATCAGGAATCATATTAAGAAAATCATCAGGGACAGTTTGCAAACGACACATTTCTTTAGTTGTGTAATACCTAAAAGGCAGACTATTCTTAAAAGCGTCTGGGTATCTACCTACAGGAAGTGGCGTAAGTACATTATCTTTGTCCACCGTAGTAAGACAGTTTGACTTATCTGTATTCGAAGCGCGGACTTCAAGACATTGAGAAATAGGAATAGTTTTATCATAATCTTGCCTATGTCCATTTTCATCAAGTCTACGCCCAACAATAGTAGCTTTATTGAGTCTGCGACCACGGATAGCAGCAGGATTTTTATAATTCTTGAACTCAACATCATCAAGAATATCTTCAAGTTTAATTCCACGGTCTTCGGGCTGAGTTACATTTGGAATGTTAGTCCAATAAAGTCTACGGCGATTCTGTGCTGAAACAAGAGAAGAATTGATTTCAATAGGCTCTACACCAAGACAAGAGGTAATAATATCTTCCCATTCTTTTTTCATCACAACATTTTCAACCAGAAAATATTTTGGCTGACATTCTTCCATAGCACGAAGAAATTCATAAAATAATCCGCTTCGAGGAGCTTTTAGTCCAGCTTGTTTACCCGCCGAAGAGAGGTCTACGCACGGAAAACCTCCGATAATAATGTCGATTTTTCCTTTAAATTGGGTAAAATCTGCATTCTTTACATCTCCATGGTGAACAACATCGGGAAAATTAGCTTGTGTAGCTTTAATTGCACTCTTTTCAATTTCGTAGGCATCATAAGAATCAATCTTAATTCCTGCTCTTTCAAGAGCTAAATGTCCACAACAAATCCCGTCAAAAAGTGATAGCACTCTCATAAATCAATATGACCTACTTTCTTAAAGCCAATTACATTATCAAAATCCTCGGTATAGGAATCATTAATTTTCCTAATTTGAGTGTCATTAACAACAATCCATAAATCTCCAAAGAAAGGATTTAAATAAATATCACCGTTCATAAAAATAAACCTCCTATTAGTTTGCTTTGATTATAGCATACTAATAAGAGGTTGTCAAGAGTTATTTATTTGGATTTACGAATTTCTTTTTAAATTCCTTATAACCAGCAAAACTTTCCTGTTCTCGATAAATTTCATTTTTATATGGAGCAGACTTAAAAGTAGAACCGTCTTTTAGAAAGTCAATGTAATGTTCGTTTTCTCCTTTGTGATAAAACCTTTCATACTGCTTGTGAGTACAATAAAAAGTAAAAATAGGAATAGGGTCAGTAAGTTTTTCAGAGCGAACAGCAACACGACAAAGATGCTTCTGCGCATACTTAAGTTTAATCTTACGATAAATCCATCCAATAATATTGAGAATAAAAGCGGGAACACAAACCGAAAAATAAAGTCCTTTATCCTCGTTTACCATAATGGCAATACAGGAGAGTAGCTGCCAAAATAGGATAGATAAAATCACAATTTTAATTACCTCTACCATTACAATTTCTCCCAACCTTTCGGTGTAGTATAATATACATTAATAATACCTCGCTCTTCCAGAGCCGTTTGACACGCTATACAAGGTCTCGCAAGTGCTAAAGAACCATCTTTATATTCCCTATAAGTGTAAATAGAGACTTTGCTCCAATCTAAATCAAGGAATCTTGTTTTTAGCAACAACATCGTTTCAGCATGAACAAGACCATTATTCTTAGGGTCAGAACTAAAACGATATTTGTTATAGTATTTTTGAAGAGGGTTAGTCTTAAAAGTGTTATAGCCAACAGCTATTACCTTACCAGAATATACCATAACAGAACCAATTTTCTGCTTAGGATAGGTAGCTTGCTCAGATGCTTTTTTAGCTTTTGCAAAATAAGATTGTATAGTTTTTTCAGACGGCATAAAGACCTCGGTATTATAACATTTTTATTTCATCCTAACAATTAAAATGTTAGTATACTGCATCATACAGTTTCTTAATAAGTAGTTCAAAAAATAGCTTCTTTTCTTCCGCACTTGCATCATAATATGCATTGCGAAAATCATTAGAGTCAATAGAACTTAGTACATATTCAAAAACATTGTTCATTTTTATTCTCCTTGTGGATATTCTCCAAGCATAAGAAGTTGAATGTCGCAAAATTTTGCCATTTTTTCGTTATATTTTTGAGCACATTTTGCCATAAATTCCCATTTTCCGATTTGCTTTTTGCCAATCATGCAATCATAAAAAGGCTGATAATATTGTCCGAAATCCTCATCGTCAATAGCAATATAGTCATAATCGTTCCATTCATCAAGATGTAAAAGGTCTACCGTTACATTACAATCAATTGAACTATGGATAACAAAATTTTTAGAACTGTACCATAGATGTTCTCTCCCATCTTTTTGAGCGCCCCAAAATCCTTCTTTAAATTCACTGTTAAGAAGAAACTCAATCTGCTTTTCTTGAGACAAATTAATAAAATCGGGAGTGAGCTTATAGCGATTGATTTTCATGTTTGTGCTCCTTTGTCAAATGAGTAAAATTTCGCCTGAAAGTTTCTGCCCACAATAAGGACAATACTTATTGTTTTTAGCTTCTGTTTTCTTCATAGGATGCTGGCAAGTAGTGCAGCAATAAGTACCTTGAGCTTTATAATAAATAATTCTTTTTGGAATATCTCTCTGTTTATTATATCGAACAAGTTTTTCTTTTGGCTGAATACGAAGCTGATTGCGCTCCCAATCAAATCCCATAAAAATATTTTCAATCCCTGTTCCAGCACGAGGTCCCATTGACATTTCTTCCAAGGTAATAATTACATTGACTTCATCAGGGTTTACATATTTATCTTCACAATAGCTATCAACAATCTTTTTTAGTTCGGTTAAAGTCATGGTGTTTCTTTTCCTCGCATTCCTCATAATAGAATTTAATGGGATGCTCATTTTCAATCACATTTCCATAAATTAAACCAATTTTATAGATATAATTTTCTTTGAGCTTTTTGGGAATTTCGAAAATATATCTGCGGAATGTTTCAAGAGAATGAGCACGTTTATAATGATTACAAGACCTACAACTTGGCATTAAATTGCTAATGTCATTACTCCGTTCTGCATTCCATCGTCTCTGTGGAATGAAATGGTCTATTTGCATATCTTTATACTCAATTTTACGTCCGCAATATGCACAGTGTCCATCATATTTATTATAGACTTGTTCTCGAATTTTCTTAGGAAAGGTCACAATTTTTCTCCGCAATCCAGCGACTCAAAGAAGCCGTATACTTATCCATTTTATTAATGTCATGCAAATGATAGTAAGATTCAAAATAAAGCCAATGATAAACACAAGCAAAAACAAAATAAATACAACCCACAACATACCACAAAAGAGGATAGACGCTAATTGTGGATTGAATTAAAGTGAACAGGGCGGCAAAAGCCCAAAAAGAAAACTGTTCATAATAAATGTCGGTCTTTTCTTCAAAAAAGTTCATACTTTTTCTCCTCTTAACAAATATAAAAATATGTTACGTCTGCAAGGGTTTCTGTAGAATAATCTTCACAATATGAAGTCCAGTCATTGATAATACAAGCAAAGAAATGTTTAAGTCCTTTAACAGTTCCCCAACCATTAGGAGATTCATATTGCTTGTACTTTTCTGGGTGTTTTTCAAGTTCAGCAAGGCCGTTTGCGATGTGGGGAATAATATCTTTGCAGAGTCCAAGACAACCCTCAGCACACCAATTTTCAAGTCCTGTGGACTTAATAATCATTTCACGGACATTCCAAGTAATATTTGCATCGGTGTTGTCACCATAAGGCTCAACATATACATTATCTAAGCCCTCAACTTTCACTCGAAAACTAATATCATAACTCATTTTTAGTCCTCCTTATTTTTAGGGATAGCGACAACACTTTCAATCCTAAAAGAAATAAGCTCATCTGGATTGTTAGGATTAACCTTTACGTTGCAAAGGTCAACCGCTTGATAAAAATTTTCAGGTGAAAAATCAGTTCGTAAAAGCACAGGAATCTTAACACTGCATTTAGTTTCATCGTGATATTCGATAAGCAATTTCTTAGAAGAGTCAACAGTTCCAACAACAGGAGTTCCAACAACAGGAGTTCCAACAACAGGGGCGATTGTTTTATTTAAACTTTTTTCAACTACAACAGGAGCTTTACAGCCATAATGCGTATTGTAATAACGCACCATCTTCTTGACCGCTTCTTCGGTTACATACCGGCCATTTTTGTTTTGAGTAAGCGGAAAATCAACTGTTGTAGTATATTCGTAAACCATCTTAATTATCCTTTCCTAACGGGTTGTTTTCAGCGTCAATAGTTTTAATATCAAAATCCGTTTTCTTACCAACTAATTCGGGATATTCGTTCTTCCAATCTCTTGAACGAACTGTAATTGAAACAGGAGTAGAGTCAAGAATCTCATAATCTTCCATGTAGGTTTTAAGAGAAATATCATAGTCATGGATATAAATTTCCTGAACTTGATAATAATGATAATTTTCTACCATTTTAGTGTTTATAATAAAAGACCAACTAATAGCAAGGATAAAAAGACCTAATCCAATTCTGGTTGCGATTTGACGGATAATTTTATCAATGGTAGATGCACAAACAAGGAAACTTACAAAAGCTCCAACATACAAAAACACAAGCGCACATACAACAATAAAATTAGGTTGATAAGTAGTATAATTTACCAGATAAGCAGCGGCGATTTCCATAACATCATATTGCCACTCAAAATGTGTTTAAATATACTCAAACGCATCGAGAAACTGAAGTCCTTGCGGATACTTCTTACTGCTTCAATGTGTATGCTTTGGCGATTGTAAACAATACGCTACTCACAAGTTCTTGTACACTCCACAGTCGTAAATTCCTGCGATAGCCCGCAGTACACACTTACACTTGCTTAATTATGCAATCTCGTAAGTTACAGCATCTCTTAAATTAAGAGCGGCATTGAAATCCCTATCTTCAATATAACCACATGAACAGTGATATGTTCTATCTGAAAGTTTTAAATCTTTTTTGATAGTGCCACAACAGTGACATATTTTGGATGATGGATACCATCTGTCTACGATTCTTAATTCAATACCATTTTCATCACACTTAGCTTTAAGCTTAGTTCTAAATTCATAGAGCTTTTGTGAAACAATGGCTTTTGATAAATGCCTATTCTTCATCATTCCTGATATATTTAAATTCTCAATAGTTATATAAGATGGTTTGGTTTTCACTATCTCGGCTATTGTTTTATTGATATAATCGGTACGGATATTGTTTATTTTTTGATGAAGTCTTTGTACTTTAAGCCTTTGTTTTTGTATATTCTTTTGAGGGGACTCTCCTTTCTTTAAATTCTTATATTTACGAGAGAAGCATCTTTGCTCTCTACGCAGTTTCTTTTCTAATTTTTTAACTTTTTCCGATTTATTGATGTTTTTGTAAGTTTTACCATTAGAAACAATTGCAAAATCTTTCAAACCTAAGTCAATTCCTATACCATCATTGCTATTATTAGCAATTGCGGTGTCAGGAATTTCTATGAGAACTGATACATAATATCTGCCCGCTTTAGTGGATATTGTACCGCTTTTAATTTCCCATCCATCTTTGGTTGTTGGTATATAGCCTTTTTCTTTTATGCGTACCCAGCCTAAAGTCGGTATGTTTATTTTATGTCTCTCACATTTACAATCCTTAGAATTATTCTTTATGAAATACATTTTTACATCAGATTTGCCTTTCTTTTTAAAATTGGGAAAAGCACTTTGATGTTTAAAAAATCTTACAAATGCAGTATAACCATTTTCAATAGATTTCTTTACAGCTTTTGAGTACGCCTCTTTAATCCATGCTTTATCAGGATTATTAGGAAGATACTCATTATTAAGCCATACACTAAAACTTTTGCCTGTCATAAATCTCTCACCTTTATCATGTAGAGCTTTGTTATGACCAAGATAGAAATTATAGACATATCTACAAGTACCGATAGTTTTATTAATCTTAACTTTCTGTTCGGCTGTTGGGTTTATTTCCGTTTTGAAGCTCTTTAACAATTTCTTAATCTCCTTCTATTTGCTTTTTATATTGCCCATACAACCTACAAAAATACGTCGAGGGTATATTTAAGCACATTTATTATATTTATTATTTTTACATTGTTTTTATTTGCTTAAAATTTCTCTCTTTATTTTTATATGCTTATTGTAACAGATAAAAAAAGGTTTGTCAAGACCTTTTAATAAAAATCCTGACAAACCCTAATTGTTTTTAGCCAGCGTCAAAATATAATTCTGGGGTTCTTTCTGTAGTATGGCTATATTGCTTTTCCCAATCTATATCTGTTTTAAATTCTGGACGGAAATCTCCGTCTCCATCTGAATAAAAACCAATTAGCGAGGAATGACCAATTTTACCACAAAATTCCATGTAATTTAGAAAAGATAAAAAATGATTAATCCATCTTTCTTCCATTGTACAAGAAACCGTAAAAGTTTTCTCAGCCATAGCTTACTCCTGTGAAAGCTTTTGTCGAGTTGCTGGGCCGCACTTGCCATCAACTTCCAGTCCACGAGACTTCTGATAAGCCTTGAGAGTGTTATACACAGCAGGACCAAAACTACCGTCAATATCACAAGTAAATCCAGCTTTGCAAAGTTGCTGTTGCATCCACTTTACATCATCACCCTTACACCAACGAACAAGCACACGAGTGGGAAACTTGTGAGTATTTACTTCATACTCATTCTGCTGTCCCTTGCGTTCAAAGGTGATAATAGCATTAATAATGCGGTTTTCAGATAAGGCATGGACAGTTCTACCTTCATACTTCATAATTTCTGAGCCACCGCCATCAAGCTTAATGAGATTGGTAAAGCCCATTGGCTTAAACTTATAATAAGCTTCGGCATAAGGTGAAATCATATTGCTACGAGTAGACTTCCAATCCATAATATAAATGTTATTGTCGTTGGGTTTAAGTCCAAGAAGAATATGATAAGTTGCGTAAAGTTCGCTGCCACTCCAACCTTGAGGCTTAACATAATCCTTCCACATAACATCTTTGCCATCCTTAATCAGAGGAATACCTGCAATGGCGTATGTCATAGTATCTCGTAGCTCGGTTAGGTCTTCCATATGCGGCTTGCCATTTTCAATATAAAAAGTTGTAAGAGCGTGACCGCAGAACTGAGGAACACCGCCTTGTGCGACATAGGAATTGTAAAAATACTTTTCGCCTACAAACTTTCCGCGCAACTTATTATACTTTGCAAGTGGAGCTGAAGTAGCTTCAATGTCACAAACAAGATGATTTACTGGAAGAGTAAAATATTCTCCACTTTCTTTAAATCCAGCAAAGAAGTTTGCGTTTACATAAGTGTTGTGATTCTTTACATTTTTCTTGGCACAATTTACCATCTTAATAGCAAATTCATCTACTGAGCCTGAAATAATTTTTACACCGTTTTGAGTTGTTAGATTCATTTTTAATTTGTTGTCTCCTTATGAAAAATATAATAGATAGTTCTTAAAATTACGACAATTAAATAAGCAAAGAAAGCTATTTTCCAACCAAACCATGTTTCTTTTAAAATAAAACAGATTAGTTTTGTTGCTAAAGCAAAAATAAAATATTCTGCTCCGAAGATTAACCCGAAAGAAGCAATAACCGCTCCAATAGCACAAATAATCCAAATTGACGCTAAAAGAAAAGTGGCAATAATTGCAATTATATTAGAACATCCTATGTCAATGTTATTAACTATATCAGAAATTTTCTCTGCGGCTTGCCTGATTTTAGAAGTGATTTTTGAAATTTTCATAATCCCTCCTTAAAAGGTTGGCCAAAAGTAATAATCAAGAAGCTGTTGTCTTTCTTGATTGAATTGATTAGCAGTTGTAAAATAATTTTCTGCTACTTGAGTACCATGTTCCTTTTTAGCTTCCTTATTAAGAGAAAGCATTTTTAAATTTTCTATGGCTGTTTCCGTATGCTCTTTTGTTTTTTGAAGTTTAGCTATGTCTTTACAAAAAGCAGATTCATAAAAAATTTTTTCTCTTTTTGCTCTAATCTGTTCTGTTGTTTTTGCAATATAAATTCTTAGCTTTTGTTCTTCAATGACAGTAGCCAAATAATTAGAATACCCTGAACATTCGCAATGATATTGTCCAATAGTTTTAATAAGAGATGGGGGCATTTGAGCTAATGTTTCATCGTCTATCTTTTCCATTTCTTTTCCACAAAATTTGCATTTGTGGGGAGGATTATCTTGAAACTCTTTTACTTGAGTTTCTTGGGATTGCTGCTCTTCTGAGGTATTTGTCTTATTTGTCTTATTTGTATTATCTGTATTATCTGTTTCTATTACAGACCAATCAATAGGTAGTTTCTTTTTCATTAGCGCTTACGATTAGTCCAAGAAGAAATATATTTCTTACATTCGTTCGTAGCATCTGCAAGAGCTTGATTACGAGTATAACGAGGAGAAACAATTGTCTGCCAAAAACGCATATAAGAAGTCATATCAATTCGCATAGAGCCGAAAGAACTGGTTACTTCAATTCCTGTAGTATCATTGGTAGCGTAAAAAGCTGTTTTAAAGCCTGTTGCTTTTTCCACACTTTCTGCAAGGTCTTTAGTCCATTGTTCACAAGCGGGAGTTAAAATAGGGTCAGTCATGATTTGTGTCCTCCTTATTAAAATAGTAGAGATATTTATTAATAAAATCCATAGCTTCTGTTCGACGAGAACCTGCTAATTTAGGATAAGTAAGAATAATATATGCGGCCAATAGTGTTTGATTAAATGAGCTATAATAAAAAGGATAAACAATAAAGTCTCCATCTTCATTTTTTACTACTATAGAATAATCTTGATTTTTAGAGAAATCTTCTTCAATAATGAACAGATTATTTGTAATAGTATAAACCTCTTGACGCAAAGTAACGGGACGAGTATTTCCCCCCCACGCGGCAAGAACTTTACTAATAAGTTCATTACGCTCTTTTGCTTCTGCGTAAGTTTGATACACTAAATATTTTGCTGAACGAGGCGTTTTAGAATCCAGTAAATCAGAATAAAATTTTTCTGCTTCACCATAAGTAATAGTCATGTTAAATCCTCCTTTTCTTAGGTTGTTTTGATTATAGCATAAACAAATTAAATTGTCAAGAAAAATTTTTGAAAAGCCTTTAAATATGATAAAAGAGCGGTTCATCACATACCGCTCTCATATCATCGCTATATAGCTATATCAAATAGGAGTTAATCTATCTTGATGTAATTAAATCTTCTTGTAACGAGTCTCACGAATTTCCTGAACGGAAGGAACATTACTAATATCAATGTGATTTTTATCACAATAACGTTCAAGATTTGCACAAAGAATTCGAGCATCCTTAAGAGCACCAGCAATGATTCGGTCAAAGTCACGGTGATACTTATATAGTGCCTTCTCACGAGAAAGCTTAATGCCATCATCTTCATTAAAGGTATCGCCATCCTTGAAATTGACTCGTGCAGCGCCCTTATAAGAAGGCTTCATAATAACAGGCTCATGGAACTTGGTGTCTTCAAAGGCAACATACTTAGTAGAAAGTGTACTAAAGAGCTTAATAAGAACATTAAAAGCATCAATGTCAGTGCGCTTAAGTTCTGCCTTAGTTACCCCAGCATCCTCGAGAATTAGATACTGAAAACCATCTTCATAGCCACCGCAACCCTTATTGTCACAATCAAACAGGAAAGTGTCATCCTGAGTAGAAGTCATGGGCATATAGTTATCAATCATTTTTTGTTTCTCCTTAAATTTGTCTAATTAAAATGTTTAAATTGTTTACTGTTACTATATATAAAACTACAGGTGTAGCTTATTTTTATCATTTGAAACCAAAGCTACACCTGTATGGTTAGTAGCAAATATGACGAAGAGAATTAAAAATCTCAAGTCCTGCAATATACCGTGCTTCTCGTAGACAATCTTCCATAAGAGCGTCCATTGCAGCGTGTCCTAAACCACCGTTTAAACTTGCGTCCCGCTCACAATCGTTGTAAATTTGTTGAGCTCTTGCTTCAAATTCTTCATGGGTCATTCTGTTTTGGTTCCTTTTGCTGGGGTAAAATGTGTCTTGCGAAAGGACACATGAGGTACACTTAATTATATTTTATATCAAACTCTTTTGGATTTTGAATATATTTATTATATTGTTCATAAGTTAAATAATTCCAATAATACCGACGTATCTTTTTTTTATTTATTATGGCTTGACGCATATGTGTTGAACCAGTGTTCAAAAAAGTTTCAGCTTGTCTGGTAGAGGGAAAAGCTTGCAAAAATTTTTGGGTAATTCCATCAAATTGAGCAACAGGTTTTGGCTGAGAACTTAAATTTTTTGGCTTATTTTCTTTTGGCTAACGATAATCTTTAGAATGATAAGAACAATTGTTATTTTTGAGTCTCTTTATTATTGCATTTACGCTAATTCCTAATTCTTTACTGTATGCTGTAAAATTACCATTAAGTTCTGTTAATCGTTTTTTAATTTCGTCAAGAGTTGGCCAATCTATACGTTCTAATTTTTTTGAATAACATTTAAAACACAGTTTTGCATCTTCATACATTTTAGCTCCGCAAATTGGACAAATAGACCCATCTTTTTTTATTTTTCTAATAGGGAAAATAAAGTTTTCTTGTGGTAACAATTTCCCGTGATTTATGTCGGAAATAACAGGCAACGAAAATCCATATTTTAAACTTAAATCACTAATCTATAAATCAGAATCTTTTAGGTCTTTGTATATATCTAAAACAATCTAATCTGTTAGCCCCTCAGTATTATAAGGTGGCGCTCCCTTTCCCCGTTTTGTTGAATTGCATCCATTATAAAATGTATCATAATATGCTATCCAATAGCGTTCTTTTTCATCCAATTCTTCTTTATCACACTAAATAAAAGGTTCAAACTCAAATGCATTTAATCCATATTTTCTTAAAGTACGATAAAAATAAGAATTATAAGCTCTGGAATCTTTTTTATCATACTACTAAAAATGTTCTTTAATCCTTTTCTCAATGTTTTTTCTTCCTGTCTGACCGATGTAAATTACTTTCTCCGAATCTTTTTTAATTACTCGATATAAACCTGCCATAACAGCTCCTTTTTTATTGTTTTAAGAGCAAGGGGAAGATTAACTTCCCCTTGAAAGTTTCTGAGGGCGTGGGACTTGAACCCACATCCACCCACTCAAAATGGTACGGTTTTAGAGACCGCGATGTTCCATTACACCAGCCCTCAACATTTAATTATTAGAAAGGACTCGACGCTAAAGAAAGGAAACTCACCACAAAGCTAATAAAACAACACACAAAACTCGATTGGAGGAATCAATGATTTAGTAAATAAAATAGTATTTTTGTTTATCTATTATAATCTATGTTGCTGTAAGCGTCGATTTGAAAGATTATATATACAATTATTTTAGTATAGTTATTAGCGTAAGATGGATTTGAACCATCGACCTGTCAATTATAATGGAATCCACAGCAAGGATTGAACTTGCATTCTTTGTCTTACTTAGACGATGCGGATGTTGACTGCTCTAACCAACTGAGCTATTACGCTATATTCTCGACCCTGTTTGAATTCTTAATTAGCAGTTAAGTCCAAAAAAGTTTGCTGTAAGGGTCGATAAAGAAAGGAAATTATATGAACTTAAGAGAAATTATTTTCTCTTATTAGCGATTTTAAACAAGAATCTGACTTGCAGTTTTCTTCTGCTCTCCCTCAAACTCATAGTCAAGATGTGGATACATCTCAGGCTTTGTAATCTTGTTCTTACAAACAGGACACTGATAAGTAAACTGTGGGGGATAAGTCATTAGCTGTGTAGGCTGTAGTTCCATCTCAGCCTTACACTTTGCACAATGAAGAGTCACCTTGAAAGTGCGAACTGCGTTTGTCTGCTGTTCATAAGTATCAAGAACTGATTTATCCGCACCAATAATGGACGGTCCATTAGCAGTATTGATAATATCCATTTAAAATGTTACTCCTTATTTTTGTTTTCAGGATTTATGCTAATTTTTTAGTCTCGACTCATTGTACAAATATAAACCAAAATTATATGTAGAATAAAAGTTGCTGTGAGAGTCGATATATTCAGAATTGTTTTCAGTTGTGGCAGGACTCGAACCTGCGAATAACGGAGTCTGGGCTCAGAAGTAAGACTTGCACTTACATTGTCGGATTATCGTCCGATAGCCTACTAACAGAACTTATACAATGCTACTTAACCCATCACATTATATAACCCATTTAACTGATTCTGAGAAAGTCCGTTGCCTTACCGCTTGGCTACACAACTATATAAATATTCATCTAAAGTAAAATCAGGATTTTGTTTTTGCAAATAATGAAATTCTCGATGGCAATTAGCACATAATACTGCACATTTAGCTATTTCTTCCAAAACGCTGTTTATGTTAGAAGTATTTGCTATCATTCTTGCTACCGTATCTTTTTTCTCAGCGGGATTCTTATGATGAAAATCTAAAACATAAGGTCTGGTTTCACCACATTTTTCACAACAGAGACGAGATTTAATTTCATTTACTTTTGCCACTTTTTATCGTAGTTCTCTTTAACTTTTTTAAATGGCAACTTTTGCAATAAGCATTTCTCTATTGTTTTTCTTTGTTACGCCACCCAAAATTTTCGATTGGTTGTTCAATTTTGCATTGAGAACAAATTTTAGTCTACATTGATTAATTCCTTTTAAGATTTAGAAAAACAAGAACTTCGGTCGGGACTTTCGATTCCTCACCCAACAACTCCTACATATCCTCCGAAGAGGCTGACCGACAGGAGGTAGTTTAATTTATTTATCGTGTTTTACTACCACGAAGTTCCTTGTTTTAGTGGAAGAGGGTAATCGAAACCCCACTTACGGAATCGGAGACCGTGGTTCTACCATTAAACTACTTCCACATATCAAAGATTTGTTTATTTTTTATCTCAACTGATGTACTAAGTATATCACAGTCAGTTTCTTTTGTCAAGAGTTTTTAGAAATTTCTTCTGGAAAATTTTTGAGATATTCTTCCAAATATTTTTTCTTAAAAGTACATCCATGTTCACAAAGATATTTCTTATAATCACTATAAATGGTTTTCAAAATTGTTGTTGAAACATCTTTAGGATAAAGAATAGGATTGTGATTTTCAAGCTTAGAAGCCGCTTTATTAATCATATTCTTTTCATTTTCATTCAAATATTGGAAAAAGGTGTCACTATAAATATCAATGTTTTCATTTCTTATCGGCATATATACCTCTTTTATTTGAAAAAGAAATTTTAAAATGAAGTGGTTGGAATCGAACCAACGACCAGCGAAGATACCCCTACGCCGCTCTACCACTGAGCTACACTTCAATATTTTTCTCAAACAAGAGAAGAAGTGCTCAACCATTGTGCAAAAAAGAAAGGAGGCGATTTCAAAATGAAACTCAAAAAATGAACAGAAAGTTGAGAACAAACAAAGGAGAAATGTTAGTTACAAACTATACCAATTGACAAAGCAATGGGAGCACGTTCTTCTCTTGATTGTGACTTAATTATATCACAGATTTTCAAGATTGTCAAGAGTTTTTTCAGAGTTCTTTTCTGTATTTTTAGACACTCCATAAATCTCCTGAGTTACCTTGCGACGCTTAACCTCGTTGTTATAAGCTTTTTCACGAGAGTCTGCATTGATGTCGTTGTAAGTAGCAACATAAACTTCGTTGCCACACTCTTCGCAGAATGCGATTTTTTCATCATAGCTAAAATTAATTCTGCGGATAGTAAGGTTAACTTTAACTATATCTGTATCATAATTAACCATCTTATTGCAATGAGTGCAAAAGATAGCGGGTCTATTATTTATAAAACCGTACATAAATAAATCTCCGTTTTTATCCTCTGGTATTTTTCCAATAATATGCCATGCCATACTTGGGAACGTCAGTTACTTCGCTGATTATCATTTCAGGAAACGGAAATACATACTTCTTAGCTTCCCGAACAGAATCAAACTCTACTTCTGCGTAAGACCAAGCATCATCAACAATACAAATCTCAATGGGCTTTCCTTTGCCGAAAATAGTAAATTTTTCTTTCTTAATGGGATTCTTTCCAGTTTCTTTACTAAGCTTGGCAACAAACTTTCGAGCAGAGAAAAGCTTATCTTCAATTTCAATACGTTCAAGCCCACTACCACTCTTGAAAGTCATTTTACCATTGTTAGACCCAGCTTTATAACGAATACGAATCTCATGAGCAATCTTACCGTTTGCATCAAAAGTCACATCGAGATAGTATTGCCAAAGCTGTTCTCGAACAATATTAACATCATCAGGGAAGTCAAAATCTCCTCCCTTTAAAAGCCATTTACGTTCAATTTCTGTAGCCATTAATACTCTACCTCATCAGGTTCATAGTTTTTGTTTAGAATGTAGTTATACTGTTTTTCTTCTCGTTCACGGGCTTCTCTTGAGCTAACAACATCAGCAACCCACTCACGATAATAAAAACGCATAACTTCTTCCATGTAATTAGTATCTTTATAAGTAGGCAAACCAAAGTCAAGATGCTTAAGGCGGTATTCATTATATTCCTGACAAATTGCTGGATACCAACTCTTATTACTCACTTGAGACCAAGGAAAAATTTTAGAGAAGAAACCAGTATTTTTCTTTTCAATCCAAACTTCTTCAATAATATCGTAAGGACAGTATACTACTCGGTAATCTTCTCCGTCAAAAACGAACGGAATAGACAGGCATTTGTCCATGCAAGGTCATTTCCTTTCTATGTAATTTTTAAATGGTTGCGGGAGTCGGAATTGCACACGACGTGGACGAGGTTATGAGTCTCGTTTGGGAACTAACACCCTTCCCGCCTTATTTTGTCCTCACTCCAAGTCATTACTCTCTTTGTGAGGACGATTATTAAAAAGATTTTTACTTCAAAATATTCTTTAATACAATTTAATAAAGGTAATTAATGAATTTACGACTCTTTATAATTTGCGATATACAGGTCACGACGTTCAGCCTCTTCATCACTTTCACAATTATACCATGTAATATACATTACATAATTTGAAATATGTACATGATACCCATCTTTCGCAAGACTATTAAATACCTTGTTTACAACACTGTCTCCATAATTACTGGTATAGACTCTAATTCCACACAAGCCCTTATTTGAAGCTTCTGAAATCCACTTATAAACTTTGTTTTTAAAAACAATGGAGTGTTCAGTTTGGTACATAGCTTCTTTTGCTGTAATAAATCTGTCCATAATATTCTTTCTCCTCTAACGAGCGCGTGTTTTTATCTATGGCTGACAAAACGGGAACCCGAATAAAACAAAAAATTTTTTAAACTCGACACATTTATACATTCTGTTGCTCTACCCGTTGAGCTACGTCCGCATATTGGTGCGGACGGTAGGATTTGAACCTACAACACACAGGCCCTTGTAAGCATTAAAACTTTGTTGCTGTTAGTGTCGAAATAAATTAATTATAATAGTTTAAATTATATCTTTTTTTCGATAAGGGATATTATATCTTTTACACCATTTTCGCACAGCGTTGTCCGATACCCGATATTTATGTCCAAGATAAAGAAAAGAATATTTTTTTATTTCTTCTGCTAAAACTTCTTTTGATGGTCTTTTTACTTTCTGTTGGACTTTTTGAGAGCATTCAACACAGTAATGAGATTTACTGGTTTTTTTCTCTTTCCCGCATAATGGACAATATAAAGAATTTTTCTGCTGCTTTATTTTATTGATTTTTGCTTGTTTCTTTTTTCTTTCAAAATCCCACATAATCATTTTGTAAACTCTTTCTAATTTACGAGGCAAAACAAAATTCTTATAGGAAAATTCTTGATAAAAAGAAAGAAATTTTTCTTTTTCTTCGAAAGAGTTAATTATAAGAGCATATAGTCCTTTTTCATTTTCGGGAGTTAATTGAAATTTTTCAAAAGAAAAAATATTTATTATTTCCTTACAATCATTCTTACTGCCTAAAAATTCAATTTTCCCTTTATTTTCTGATATATGTCCGTCTCCATCAAAAAACCGCACAACAAAAAATTTTTTATATTCTTCTGGGATAGTAGAAATAAAGGAGCAACCTAATAAAGATTTTCGCGGAATTATATTAAAATGAGACAAATCTTCTTTTATCTGCTTTGAATAAATTATTATTCCACAACAAGGATAAAATTTATTTTTGGCTTTGTTTATACGAGTGTAAATAGCGCCACTAAAATTTAAATCCTTTTTAAATTGCTCGATAGCACATCGGTCGCTTTCTTTTAAGACAAAAGTTAAAGCATTAGCTTTATCTCTTATATTACCATCCGCAGCTAAAAATCCTAACCAATAAGCCATCTAAGAAGACCATTGCTTAAAATAATTTTCATTTACAGATAAACGTTTATGCTAAGATTTTGAAATGTTAGAAAAAGTAATCATTTTAACTCCTAAATTATTACGGGTAGCGGGACTCGAACCCGCACGGATTGCTCCGAGAGATTTTTCCAAACAAGAGGATTTGAACCTCTATCTATTTAAGAAGAACTTAAATCGCATTGCTTATGCTATGTCAGGGAGTCTCTTGTGTCTACCAGTTCCACCATACCCGCATATTCAGTTTAGCAACTACTGACAGACCAGCTTTGCACATATCTGTCCTCGGTTCGATTGGGGAGAGGTTGTTCCTTTTAAGAAGACTTACACCCAATTGTCTCGGTCATTTTCATTGCTAAACATAGAATAGCCTTTTCATTTTTCCCAATCCATCAGGCTTGGAGGTCGGTTCAGTGTCGAATACATTATAACCTGTTAAACTGTATTCCGAGATAAATTTCGTATCTATCTTACGGATTTCTTGTTTTTTGAAAAGACATCAAGAAATATCTAACCATTCTGTCTTTTGGGGCGAGAATACCCAATCCATTACTCAAAACCTCTTACTTTATAGAGTCTATAGAGCACAAATACTCAGTAAGAGCTATCGACTGTGCTACCGTTGGTAATGTGACGATTTCTCGCTGGGAGCTGGGTTATTTAAACACTCACCAGCCATTCGTGTAAGGGGAATCCGAAGACACCCACCCTCCACTTCTCTTTTAAGGGAAGAGAGAAGAAACTTCCCTACCTTTACTCAGATTCGAGCTGAGACCCCACGAGTACCCTCGCCGTGCTTCCGTTACACTATAAAGGCAAAGCGCTTTCTGAAAGACCCAATAAACTTTCAGTCCTTATACTGAAATCCTCTACATAATATCCTCTGCACAGGAATTGAAAGATATTCAGGGAAGGTTTTATATTGGAAAAATGCAGGCTTCTCAATAAAGGATTTGTCGCTATTAACTGGATTCGAACCAGCACCTCTTGAGGTTTGCGCCCCCAAGCGAACTCCCTTTTATTCCAAATAGCATATAAGTGAGCATACTCGACACTTTTATTCAGGCCAACCAGACTTAGACATTCCTTGCTCAAGGGATACTCTAATAGGGAGTCGAACCCTACATGATGTTTTTCAAGAACATTAAGTAAAATTGCTGTGAGTGTCGAATGGATATTAAACATTTACAAAAGAATCTGGTAGTCGGATTATTTATGCTCTCACCGACCATTCGAGAAAGCTTTTTCGTAGCTTTATCTTTAAAGTGTTAGTTCCCCTAAAGAACGATGGACTAAAACCATTCAGCATCAATATACTTGTCAGTATACCTTTCTAACTGCTAAGTTATGGTAATGATAATAAGCAGGACTGCGATTAATCCTTACTTAAATGTTTCCTATAATTACTGCTCACCACACTCTTGTAATTTACAACATATATATACGATATATGAGGTCGGGGTCGCTTCTTCATTATATTGTTCATTTAAGCTCACGCACTTATTACCATTTGGGAGTTGGGTTGTTTTGAGACTCACCAACCATTCGTCTTCCTTGATTGTGTACTTAGTATAGCACACTTTGTTTTGTTTGTCAAGAGGTTTTTAAAGTTTTTTGAAAATATATTTTATCTTATCTTTCAAGTCTCCAATCGCAAACTCAATCACAAGATAAATGCGTTGATACCATTTTAATTTACCAATATTAAAAGTTTCTTCTAAAAATTTTACTTTTTTAATTGGAGAAAGAGTAAGATAATAATCGGCATATTCTTTTAACTTCTCTTCTGTAGTCATTTAATTGCCCTCATAAACTTCCAACTTATTAGCTTCATAAAATGCCCAAGCAAATGCAGGAGGAGTCATTGCCCTAAACTCTGCATCAGTCTCAGGCTGATGATGCCAACTAAGCTGAGGGATATTCTTCCAAGCAGACTTATGCAGAAAAGCAAAATTGGGCTTATTCCTTCCCTTACGAGTATACAGAGGAATCTTATTAGGAACATCTTCCCAACAAGAATATTTCTTTGGAGGAATAATAAAATCGCCCCAAATATCTGTAGCCTTAGTCCAAGGGTCTCCATATTCCCAAGGCTGGAAAGTCATAGTAGGAGCGCCGAGGAAATCGCGCAAATGTCCACGAGGATTTTCTAAAGCCCACCAAGTCGGAATACATTCTCCAATAATACGCAAACACGCATTAACAATTTCCAAACCAGCGTCAAAATCACGATGGCGATTTTCAGCAATACAATTTAGATTGCTAAATTCTGTACAAGGTGGAGCAGCAAGAACGCCCCAAACATTCTCAGGAGGCTTGTAAGTTCGCACGTCATATTCAGGAAGAGTAATGATACGAACATCATATCCATTTAACTGCCAAGGACGAGACCATGAACCAGTACCGCCACAAAGGTCAAGAATAATTTTCTCTTTTGCATTGGAAGTCATTTAATCTTCAACCTCAATTCTAAGAATCTCTTTTTGGTTTGGCAACATAATTGCTTCTAAACTAAGGTTTGTCTTAGCAGATTGACCACAAATGTATTTACCATAAGACTTTTTTGCTCCGCCAAATCCGCCATAAATTTCGTTATAATCTTGTGAAATTTCAATAGATAGATTATTTAATGGTCGAACCATTTGAGTGATAAAACAATTCTTCCCATTTATTTTAGTTTTTATCTTTAGAGCAAAAGGCTTTCCAGAATCAAGGTCAAGACAAGACATATCAAAATAGCTTGTACCGCAATACGGACACTTATTTAATTCAATATTAAATGGAGCACCGCAGTTAATACAATTTCTATTTGACATGACAAGTCCTTTTTTGCGTTAAATTCTCTCGACACTATATTATGTAGGTTTATGAATCAAAAATCAAAATCTATTAAATATAAAAAGTTGCTGTGAGTGTCGATAAGTAGTATGGTAAATGGTAGTCGGGTTTAGTATAAAGTTCACCGACCATTCGCTTAGTCTTCACTGTATCGTAGTTGAGGAGACCAAATATTACACGAGCAAAGTAAGTTTACACATTCTTGCCATTGGTGATTGGAAAAGAGAATAGGCAAACGACTTTTACTGCCTTGTGCGCGCGAGTTTTGCCTCGTCCGCTGGATTTCCACCATATATTCTGTTGGTTCTCTCTTGGAGCTGGAGGACGGATTCGAACCCCCGACCTACGCATTACGAATGCGTCGCTCTACCAACTGAGCTACACCAGCATTTTGTCGGCTTCTTGCTTAGATTATCACATCGTCTACTTAGGAGTCATAGTCCTGTTCATAAGTCGCCATGTATACCTAACGATTCCGCAGTTTTCAGCAAGCATTGTTATTCTTTGTAGGGTAAGCCGATAATCGCCTACATCAGCTTGGAGCTACCAAACAATTGGTGCGCCAGAGGAGACTCGAACTCCTGACCTATTGCTTAAAAGGCAATTGCTGCTACCTACTGAGCTACTGGCGCATATTATTTCGGTTTGGGAACTCTACTGGTTTTCAAGTGTTCCAACTCAAAATAGGAGCGTACTAACAAGAAACCAAGTAGGTTCTTCTACCTATTTAAATAGCAAGATTGAATGTGATTGGCATACCACGTTTCAGGGAACTTTAAAAACCATTCTTACTAAATAAAACAAATTTTTTATTCCTCTTTTAATAAGGAGGTGTGTACCCAAAACCGTTAAAATGGCACACTCGCTACCTTTTTTGTTTATAGTTGGGAAGGCGTCTTTTGGTAATATATTACACACCCTGAGTAAGCAAGGCTGTTAAACCACATTTCCCCGTGAGTTATCTTACTTTTTTCACAGTTACCGATTAACCAACTTTATGTATTTATTATACCATGTTGACCTTGATTTGTCAAGAGGTTAATAACTTTTTTTATTCTCGACTCTTTAATAAATTCACGAAGCTGTCTTACCACTTGACTAATCCTCTCAGGGAAAGGATTGTGGAATCGAACCACAGTTAGCTTCTCGGCAAGAATATTATTAAAAAATTGCTGTAAGAGTCGATGAGATAACCATCATGTTGCGCTCTTTCGAGCTTGTCTTTATATTACCACAAACATTTCTGTTTGTCAAGACCTTTAGAAAACTTTTTTAGTTTTTTATTTTACTTCTTGTTTATGCTGCGGATATAATCAATGACAAACATAGTCCACATTCCAAGAATGAAAGGTATGATAACACTCATTACACATACTCCTTGGGTAGCTTAATGCAATTATTATCCCACTTCTTATATGCGTCAAGGTATGCTTCGTCTTTATCTCCATTTACAGTAAGTTCGTAGTACATACCATCAAATAGAGTGGTAGAGAGAAGAGCCTTCCAATTCTGCAAAGTCTTACAATACCACACAATATATACGTCGAAATCAGGAGTAGAATCAGACTTATCCAGATGATTAATTACATAATCACGGACAGCGTTCTTACTAAACTCAAAAAATTTTACATCAGTCATTTTCGTCAACCTCAATTTTTTCTCCAATCCAATGTTTCATTAGTTCATTTACATTAGTTGGATATGTTTTTACTACATATTCTGTATCAATGATAATATCTGTAATAGTTAAACTATCATCAATTTTAATTGCGCCAACAGTTCCACCAATTACTCTAATTGGGATAACTTTGTCTTTTACGAAACCATCATCAAACAAAACATAATGACCATAAGCTTTAGTTTTATTTTTATATCCAGTTATATATCCAGACAAATCATTTAATTCGTCTGTAATAGCGCAATTATATTCATTATCCATCCATAGTTTTCGTGAAAAAAGTTTCATAACAATTCCTCAAAAAAATATAAAACAATGCGGGATAGGGTAATCGAAACCCATCTATTCTTCATAGACATTCTCTGCGCTGAGAATCTTAGACCTACTAAGTTTATCCCACAATGGTGATGTGCAAGGGGCTCGAACCCTTAAACTCCACCGTGAAAGGGTGGTGACTCTACCAATTCGTCCAGCACACCATATATTCTCCATCAGTTTAACGCCGATGGAGAGAGCGTAATTAAGCCTCTGTAATAGATGCTTTCGTACCAGTCTTAACCTTAGTATTACCCTTTAGAGCACCACTAATAGCATAAACAGCAGCCTCAATCTCCTTGCGTAGAGCTGTCTCGTCATAAACAACTCCCATATCAGCGAGCTTCTTCTCAGCATAATCCATGGCTTCCTGCAACTTCTTCTGTCCATCCCAACCCATAGTAAGACCCATCTGTTCAGCAGCCTTTACTGCAATTTCAGCAATAGCCTTATAAGTTTCAATGGTAGCAAGAGCCTTGTCAATAGCGTCCTGACCATACTTCTTGCGAATATAAGGAACAAAAACAACTGTGCAGAGAGCCACACATAGACCAATAATCATTACTACAATCTGAGTAACATCCATATTTTATAATATCTCCTTTAAATTTTAATTAAAATGGAGCAAGATACCAGATTCGAACTGGCGCTTTCAGTTTTGTCTCTATTACAAGTCTTGCACTTGCATCTCTTCAATATATCCAGTGAAGGACTCATTCAAGAGCGTGTTTTACTTTTAAACTAAACAGAGGGAAGACTGACGTGCTAACCACTAACACTAATCCTGCATATTAGGGATAGCACCACGCATAATGCTATCCCGTGGTGTCTCCGAAGAGAAGTCACGCGCTAACCGAGCAAAGCTCCACCACATCACAACGAAAGGATTGTTGTAAGCAAAATAAAAGTATGTTTTTATCCCACCGCTTCAATGCGCGGTCCATTGTCTACAGTTTTCCAAACGACAAGGACTTCATCTGTTTCCTTATCTACGGTCAAAAGATAAACAGCGTCATAAGGAAGCCAATTTGTTGAGATATAACGATAAGTTTCTCCTGTACCATATTCCATCTCTTCAAAGATATATGCTCCATCTGTACCACGAGCTACAATTTCTGCTCCAATATATTTTGTGGGAGACTGAAGAGTTTTATCCAAGCTATTTGTTAGAGGATAACCAATAGCAACTCCACAAACAATTCCTGCTGACAAAAGAGCAGTAAAAAATCTCAAAACATTTTTAGTGCTATATTTTTCGTTCACCGTTTTCTCAGCAAAAGGTGGAATAAAAAATGCCATAAGTCCGACAACTGAAAAAAGAGCAATTACAAAAACAACTTTATCGAAATTCATTTTTAAAAACCTCTCTTAACTTTATGTATTTATTATATCAGACCTTTTGTTATTTGTCAAGAGGTTTTTATCAATTTAGCTGGATTTTTTTCAAAGGCTTCATTTCAGCTTCAATAAGAGATAAAGGAACAAGAAATCCTCGACTTGTAAAAAGCTTATTCTTCACCCTTTTCTCCTGCAAAATATCCATTCGGTCTATGACAAATTGCCTAAATTTTCTCATATTAAGAATATATAAAGTCTTAGTTTTTAAGAAATAATAGAACAAAAATTGCGCGTCAGACTTCATAAGACACCGTTCAGTTTGACGCTGTTCATTGCTGATAACTTCAAAAAATAAATTACCAGTAATATAAGTATCTGTTTTTATTTCAACAGTGTAAGATGTACCATCGGTTTTGTTTACAATAAGGTCAATATCTAAATTCTAATAAAATTTATCCCCTGAAACATCTTCTACACTTAATACATCTTCCCTGTTTTCAAGCCATTTAGTTATAGCAATTTCCCGTAGCTACCCTACGGCATTTGATGAATTAAATTCGTAAACCTTATCACTCAATTGTTTCTCTCCATTTTGAATCTTTAGAATATGTGCGAATAGCCGCAAAATTATAATATTCCTCTGCTCGGACAAGTGTATTAATGAAGCCAGAATTCAGAAAATCTTCCATCATTAAATTAACAAATTCAAGCGTCTGAGGATGCATCTTAATACCACGAGACTTTTTATTAAGCCACCACTTATATTCATTTTCAGGAGTAAAATTCTTCCCATTATAAGCTCTACCAGCCCCAAGAAAATCACAAATCAACTCAAGGGCATATTTATAGGGCATCTGAACAGGCTTGCAACCCAAATCAAAATTATCCTGCCAAAACTCATAATGATGCTTATTTCTGCCCTTATGATGCATCCATGCCTTAGACCAGCCATTAACTTCTTTACAATAGTCAATGGGACTACGAAAACCCTGATAATATTTTACAGACTCCCAAAATTCGGTAGGAGAAAACTTACTTAGGTCGTGTACAAGTCCTTGCCACGGAATACCAGCCTTGAAACAATAATAACAAACCCACCAACGATGCTTTGTTACTGTCTTTAAATGTCCAAAAAATCTTTGAAAGAAACTCATTATTCTGTCTCCTCAATAATGTCAGGGGTATTCATAAGTAATCCAACAGCTTTTGCACAAGCAATTTCATAATTATCTATGAATTGATTATCACATTGATTAACTATAAAAGAATATGCGGCGATAAGCACTTGAGCAGCACGTTCATTAGTCATGTTAATTACCCATTGTTACAAAAGGATTTACAGTGTTACCCATAACTTCGGGAAGCTTACCATCCCAAGCCTGAGCACGAATATAGTCATTATAATTAGGAGACTTATCAAGCTGTTCCTGAACAACCTTAATTGCATACGCATCAGCATCAGCTTCAATCTTCTTTGCTTGAGCATTGGCTTCTGCGGCAATAACTTCCTGCTTCGCAAGCTCTTCTTTCTTTACAGTCTCATTCTTAACCTTCTGAGCCTCCTGTTCAGCAGCAACCTTCTCACGAATAGTTTGCTCAAAAGAGTCTTCAAAATCAACATCAATAATATTCAGAGCGGTAACAGCAACGCCATATTCCTCAAGATTAGAACGAAGAGAATCCTCAACAGATTCCTGTAGAGCGGAACGATTCTGAACAAGCTCTTCTGCCTTATACTTACCAACTTCATTCTTAAGAACAGAATTAAGTTGAGGCATAATAAGCTTAGATTCAACATTATTTACGCCAATTGTACGAATGAGAACATCAAGCTTATCAGTAGAATAAGAATAATTCACCTTAATTACAATGTTCTCAACAGTCTGAGTATCCTTGGTATAAGCAGTTGTCTGTGCTTCGTAAACCTGCTCACGAACATCAATCTTACGAATCTTTTCAATAAAAGGAATACAAACATGAGGACCGGCACCAATAGAAGTATCAACAAGAGTTGCCACGCGATACTTTACACCAACATATCCCTCTGGAATAATCTTAATGCTACTAACAATGATAATTAGAGCAAGAAGAGTGCATACAACAATTAGAGGAATACGAAGAAAGCGAGGAATCTTATTCTTCTTAACAGGCTTTGTGCTATCATTTGTGTTGTAACGTTCATTATACATTTTTCATTACCTCATAATATTTTTTAGATGGACGAATACTATAAATTGGAATATATTCTCCCGTTTTTACTTTTTCAAATTCTGTTTTCATTTGAGAATGAAGATTGTTATTGAAAGTATGATAAGTCTTTTTAAGATATTCCCATTCTTCTTGACCCGTTTCTCCATGCTTTGTAATAACAATATCATTGTAATATTTATTGGCTATGGTATAATCCCAAATAATTCCACCTTGAGCCAATTGACAGCCAAAAAGGTAAAGCCTTAAAGAATGCCAAATAGATTTCTTTCCACCACGCCAATCAAAATCTTTTTCGATAGTAAGCTTTTTCTTTCCTTTAACCCAAGCAATAGATGCTCGTTCAGAAATAGCAGCATGAGCACTTTCTGGATTAAAAACAAAAGGATAAGATTTTCTTTTCTTAATGATAAACTGAGGAGAAAGAGAAAGACACTCCAAAACTTCGACTGAATTTCTTTGAAGTTTACTAATCCACTTCGATTCATGTTCAATATTATAGGTATGATTACCAAACTCATATTGGTCTGGTTCTTTAGAAAAATCATCTGGGACAATCGCAATATAATCCCAATCAGAAGAGTCAGTAGAAGTTTGATAAACTCTTGACCCCCATTCATAGATATTGATTGAAGTGGCAATTAGTTCGTTTTCAGTCATTCTTCGATACGCCTTTCGTTTACTTGACGAATAATTGTTGAATTTTTTCTTTGCTTGAATCCACAAAGGGGACAAAGATTATAAGTAATAAGACGAGTCACATCTGCAATTCTATCATCGTCTCTATAATAGTCACTACCTCTAAATACAACTTCTGTTTGAGTTGTAGTTTCAGAAACCGTTTCTAAATTTTCTGCTTCTGAGTCTGGAATAAAATGCCCACAATTGAACCAAATACAGCCTTTAGCAATTATTCTTGCTTTGTTTTCATATTCTTCACTTTTTTCTGTGTAGAAATTAATAGCATCATTTACACGCTGAATTTCGGAAATGTTCATAGAAAATAAAACCTACATTTCATTTGGATTTTGTATCCTCATTATAGCAAAAGAGCTTGAGTTTGTCAAGCCCTTTTTACTATTATTTTCTTGGTTTTTAGGAAATCTTACACTCTGAACTTGAATCAATAGCATAAGGAGTGCTTGTGGTCGGAGTTACCAAATCTCTACGATTAAGTGCTGTTCCATCAAAATGTCTCTCTGTCTTACAAGGTATAGCGTCAGCAATGCCCTGAATCACATTAGCACCACGAGAAACACAAGACGCAGAAATGGTACTATAGCGAGCATATCGGCAAGAAACTGAAAGTGTTGCACATTCGGGAATGTTGCTATCTCTATTTTCGCTATTTACCTTGTCATAATATAATGTAAACTTTTCTCTATACATACAAACATTGTTATGTTCACAATTTAGACAAGGACATACATCTTTATTGTTAAAATTAAGCATATTTAAATCTCCAATCTTGTAAAATTATAAATTGTATTTTTAGTTTCTACGGTCACAGAATTTACTTTTTCCCCATCTCCGTCAACGTTAAAAGATTGTACACGAGTTGTAGTAATAGTGTGCCAGTCAGGATAATCTTCTGTGCCATAATTCGCACAGAAAAAGAAATGTTCTCCTGTCATAATCTCATGCAAAAATACACAAAGCTTGCCATCAAGAATAGTCCTATCCCAATGAGTAGGACGCTCAGGGTCTTTTACCTCAGCTACTACAATATAATAATCTTTTACCAAATTCATTTAATTTACCTCATTCATAGCAAATATAGGTTGTATTACCAAGTTCAGGATGATAATAGGAATGATAAACTTCGCCCTGTCGGAATGTTGCTTGATACAGAACATTACGAGGAGCAACTACTTCACGTTCAAGAACTCGACGAGCAGCTTCATAACATTCGTCAGGGATAGTCACATAATAATATTCGTTAGTAGAATAGGGATACTGAACAATACCACCATTCTTACCCTCATTAATAATATCCTCAATAGAGGGGTCAACCATCTGCTTACCAATACCACCTTGAAGCTGACGATTTAGAACAACACAACCGACATCCATCTTTTCTTCCATCGAAATAAAGGAAGAACCAGCTTCATGCCAGATACAAAAGGCAAGCATCTCATAATCCCAATCAGTGTAAGGATAAAGATAACGTCCAGAATTAATGGTCTTCTGAATTTCTTCTTTGTAATTGTCAAGTTCTCCATAAAGAGGATTTTCAGCAGCTCCAAATTCCTCAAAGCTCTTCATGAAATTATCTACTCGGTCAATTTCAGCAAAAAGAGCGCTTTTAGTCATATAACGAAGATACTTCTTTTCTACAGAGTTCGCAGAAGAAATATATCCTGAATAGTGATGAAGAATTTCAGTATACTCTTCAATGGCATCAGAATAATAAAGAGAGGTTTCACTTACCGTCTTATCATGTTCTGCCTGTAGAAGCTCTGGAATGGTCTGTCGTTCAATATCCATACCAAAAACAAAACCAAAAGCCAAAGCTGTGATAATTGCGTAGATGATATGGACTTTACCAAACTGATATTTTACCCAGCCACTTTTCGTTGCGTACATATTGTACTTGGCAATCAGTTTCTTAGTAATCTTCTTCATTTTGTTAGAGTCCTTTCTAATAATTGTTTATAGGATTGATTTTTAAATTTTAAATTTGAAAAATACCTGTTCTCCCATCAAAAAAATTCTTAGTTACTTCTCTTTTAATCTTCCTTTTAGGTTCTTTCTTTACTCCATCGTTATAAGCTTTTGGAGCATTCTGTCGGATAATAATTCCAAAAGGTAAATTCTTTTTATCCAACTGCATAGGTTCTTTCACCTTTTCGTTGGTTTGAGTATTAAAGAAATGTCCTCGACTAACAACAATATAATCTAAATCTCCGTATTTGTCAAAGACTTTTTCATAAACAAGACTAACTTTCTGTTCCTTTGCTTTCTTAATCACTTCTCGAAGCATTGTTTCAGAATAGCAATAGTCTATATAATTGCCTTTAATTGAATTAACAATCTGCGTAGGAATCGGAAGAAAATCAGAAGGAAGAGAAAAGAATTCTGCATTATGCGTAATCAGATTAACAGGCATATTTTTACCTCAAAATTAAAAGATTGTTTTTATTTACTTGATTTCAACAAGATACTTCATATTTACCGCTGCTTCATCATAAAAAATGATTTCATCATTTACAATAGAAGCTCCTGCATGAGCGTGAAGACAATTTGTATTAGGAGCAATCTTAGCCAAATTCTTCTTTGTCATACTGCTAAGAGAACTGGTGTAAGTATAAACATCATAAGGTTTTCCATAAGCGGTCTCAAAAATAATCAGATAGCCTTTGCTATCTCCTCCACGCGCCCAATAAGAACCGTTTACAGAAGTGTAACCAATAGATTTCTTGGCACGACTTGCCATATATACGCCATAGCCGAACATCTTTCCGTTAATGATAACATTAGAGGGCTTAAGAAGCAAAGAACTACGCAAAATAGAAAAAACATTCTGAGAACGAGTACCGTGGAAGAAAAGTTTCTTATTGGTAATATGATTTTCTTCACAATACTTCTTAAAACGCTCATCACTCTTAAGATTAGTTACACGCCATGCCTTTACATAACGCCCTTCGCTTTCCTTGGATAGAAGCTTCTTAATAATCTTTTCATCGTTTGTATCAATATCATCCATTACAATCCCCATCTTATCAAGGATAGAAATTGTATCAGAATTTACCTGCTGAGACACTTTCTTTTCTACAGGCTTATAAACCTGACCTGCCATTGCATCAAGAGTGTCCTGCTCACGAGAAATAATCTTTTCGAAGCTATCCTTATCACCCGCTAAATGATAAGAAACCTTTTGCATCTTACGAGGAATAATTTGGAACAGTTTAATAAGTTCTTTATTAAATTCCTCAATACTCATATCCTCATAATTGCTTGAAATAAAATCAATTTGAGCCTGAGCAGCATCAACCATTGTCTGAGTAACAACTCCTGCACTAACACGATAAGCTGTCTGAATAACCTGATTGGCATAGTTATAAAGACGCTTAATAATAGTACGCACAGAAATATTAGGAATTACTTCAAACTCATCTTTAGTATCAAAAGTAGATTCCTTTGAATCTTCAATTACATCAGACATAAGATTGGTTCGCTCAACATAACCCTTTTTAATTTTACTATTAAGAATCTTATCCCAATCAGACATAGGATAAATCTTAGAGCTATGATGCCCACCAACACGACCCCACTCAGCTTTAAAAGTTCCATCCCCAAGTGGAGTAATTTGATAATCCTTGTTCGAGTCGGACCCATTATTATCAGGGTCTACAAAAATCAAATAAACAGGCGTCTTTTCCATAAGGAAATTCTCCTCTCTATAAATAATCAAATGAGGTATGGTGTTATATTACCATACCCCACATGATTTGTCAATAGGTTTTTATGATTTTTTACTTACTGATAGCAGAATGTGATAAAGGGACGATACTCTTCTTCATCCATCTCATCAAAATAATTATCAAATTCGTCAAGGATAGCTTCCTTAACAACATCCCAATCAAGATGTCCATGACCACAGCCAACACGAGGCATTGCCAAATAACGAATCTTATTCTCATAACACTCTTCTGCAATATCGCGCACACAACTGCGAATTGTGTCAAGTGTAGGACGCTGGTACTTCTTATTTGTAGTAAACATTACGAAAATATTTTCGATGCAAATCGTATCTCCTGCCTTAAGCCAGCCAGTTTCAAGGTCTTCACATTCATCCTCATACTTTTCAACAGCCTTCCTAAGCTTATCACGAAGTCCATAAAAAGCATCAATCTGTCGTGCTGTAGTGCTACCAAAGCTCAAATCAGCAGGAATAGCAAATGCGATATGATAATAAACAGGAAGACTTAGCATATCAACCTGACGTTCTTCGTAATTATCATACATGGGAGAATATTCCTCTTCGTCCTCATAATCTTCGCATTCTTCGTATTCGTCTTCGATGTCCTCATCATCTTCAATATCTTCAATATCAATATCATACTTCTTAAGCTTTTCCTTTAGCTCAAGATACTTCCTATAGAATCCCTTAACAGCATCCTCTGTCGATGTGCCAGCAGAATAAAAACCATCACCATCATTAGAATTGGTTTTAATATTGGGATTATAAAAATTGCCACTTGCTTCTCTCATTTTATTTTACCTCTTCTTTTTAGAATTGTTCTTTTTATTTTCTTTAGCTTCTTCTTTTAACTCTTCTTTAGATATAGCTAATTCATCTAATTTTTTAGCACAAGGATGTTTATCCCAACTACGAATTACTGAACCATCATATTGACAAATAAATTTCTTTGGCTTTGCTCTACGCTTTAGCCAAGGAATTTTCTCGTCATATACCCAATCAACTACCCGTCCAACACTTTTTGGAAAGAATGGACACTGAGGAGAACACCCTAAAATAGAAGCCTGACTATTTTTATCTGCCATATTTTAACCTCTTTTAGTATTTTGAGCCGATGGTTCTTTTACAAGGTACATTTTATTTTTAGCGCGAGTCAGAGAAATGTAACTAAGATTACGCTCTTGCTGTTGAAGTTCTGGACTGTTTCGAGGGTCAAAACAAATTTTACCCTCATTCAAAACAAAAACATTATCTGCTTCAAGTCCTTTTGCCTTATGAACAGAACTTAAAGTAACACACTCAGAAGATGGAGAAGTGTTTAAAAGCTTATCTAAATACCTCTGAAAATCTGCGGTTGAAGTATTTCCACTTCTGTTTTGATAATATTTGAGAATTTCAAGAATGAAATTAATATTATCAATCTTAGAGTTGCTATCTGCTACTGTTTCAGCCTGTTCTTTCAAGGAAAGATTTTCTTTGTACTCTTCATTGAGAGTTTTTGAATTTACAATTTTAGAAACTCTTTCTTGATATTTACGAATGTCTTTATCAAGCCATTCTCTTAGCGCACGAGTAGTGGGACATTTTTTTGCTCGTTTTGTTACAACCTTTTTCAAGTTTTCTACAAGCTCTTTATCAGGCATACAAACAGGAATCCCATGAGTTGCAAGGTCAAGAACTACAGGAGCTAACCAACGATTGTAACGAGATACAATTTTATCTCCACCCTTAGCATACCTTGAAATATCTTCCTTATTAATCTTTAGAATTTCTCCTTTTGGAGCATCTGGACGAGGAAGAATAGGAATGCCAAATGTTCTATTCACATTAGTAAGATGAGATGTGGGACAACGATAACAAATAGGAAGTTCAAAAGTTTCAATAGGAGCAAATGCTACATAATAATTAGCATATGCTCTTGCATTTCCCCCCATATAGGCGCAGATGGCCTGCCTTTCGTCGCCCACTAAAACAAATCTTCCCCCTTTTCTTTTTAAAAAAGGTAAAAAAGACTGTTGCAAAAGCGACAAATCCTGACTTTCATCTACTACAATATTGAAAAACAAATCATAAAAAGGAACTTTCCATTCCTTGCGTTTAAGTTTCCAATAAGTGATGTATAACATACCGCCAAAATCAATTACGGAACTATTTTCAAAAGTCTCCCAATCTCGTTTGTTAATATATTGAATGGCTTTAGTTGCGCTTTCTTTAGAGGGAGCATTATATCCATGCTCAAAATCTACAAACAATCCATGTCCTTTGATTAATCGAGCAATATCATCTGGATTATTCATGTCAGCCATTGTCATGCGAGCAAGATTGTAAAGAGAAACATAATTCTCTTTAAGAAAAAGCATTTCCATAAATTCGGCATGGTCGTGCTTTTCCAAATATTCTTCAACAATCTTATAAATCTTAAGATTATCAAGATTCACAGATGAACTTGAACGCTTTCCAAATCCCCCAGAAGTTCCTTTTTCTTCCATATTGGAAAGCATGATACCATATCCAATAGAATGAGTAGTATAAATCTTCACTTTTGGATTTTTAATACGCTTCTTAAATTCTTCTACGACAGAATTATTAAAAGCCAAATAAACACTTGGCTGAGTTACCTGTTCAAGAAGCAAACAAGCTGTGCTTGATTTTCCACTTCCCGCCAAAGCGTTTACCAACATATTATCATGCGGATGGTTCAGAAAAAAGTCTTGAATTTTTTCCTGATATTCACTTAATTTAAAATCAGCCATTGGAAATCAACTCCAAATAATGTTGTTTTAGTTTTTGTGCCGTAAGAATCAAATCGCCAATGTTATTACTTCCATCAAAAGTCAGGCGAATTTCTCCACGAATATATTCTTCTGGGACTTTCATGTATTCAAGAACTTTACTTGGCTCCATGTTGCCCGTATTACAAGCGCTTCCCGTACCGACACAAATTCCATCTTGATTCATAAACATCTGTAAAACTTCGCTTTCAACATCCTTAAAACAAATATTGATAGTGGAATTTACGCTGTTTGCAGGAGAAACAATATAAACATATTCGTTTGCGAAATTGTCTTTCATAAGCTCATCATAAAATGCCTTTTTTAAAGTTTTACAATAAGCCATTTTATCCTCTTGTGTGGCAACAGCTTTATCAACTGCCAATGCCAAGGCGTGACAAAATGGGACATTTTCAGTCCCGCCACGAGTTCCCTTTTCTTGATGTCCATAGATTAAAGGCTTAATTTTGTCAGGAGGAAATACTTCTTTGTTAAAATAAACTACTCCAATATTTTTAGGAGCACCAATTTTATGCCCTGACATTGTTGCACAATCGACTCCCCAACCTTTAAGGTTAAGTTTTACGTTGCCGATAGCTTGAGTAATATCAGTATGAAATACCATACCGAGTTCATGCGCATAATGGCTATATCTATGAAGATTGAAAATTTCTCCTGTTTCAGAGTTTACAAGCTGCCAACTTAAAAGGAAATTCTCAAAAGAGCTAAGTCGAGCATTAGATAAAATATCATTAGAAAGCGCACCTAATGTAGCCATATCGAGATAATCATCATCAATAATACAAGATTTCGGATTTAAAAGAATGCTGTCATGCTCATAAGGAGAACAGAGACATCTTCCTCTCTGATTTAAAACCCAACTATTCCCCTCAGAAGCGCCAGAAGTAAAATAAATTTCATCGGTATCTACACCTAAACAATGTGCAATTTTTACACGACTTGCTTCAAGGATTCGTTTGGATTCCATACCAATATCATACATGGTACTGGCATTTCCCCACAGGTCTTGTAGGTCTTCTACTAATACTTGATAAATACGAGGATTGATTGGATTAGTTGCAGCGTGGTCCAAATAAATCACAGTTCAATCTCCTTTTCAGCCTCATAATAAATATAAGCTACGACTTCTTGCTCACTAAGAATGCTTTTATCGTAAGGAATAATTCTTACATCAGTAATTTTAGCCCCAGCATCAATTAATTTCTTTTCTGTGTCATGAATAACATAAACAATATCTTGAAGATATGCATAAACATCATAAATATAAATCATTTTGTTGCCTCAATCCCATAAATCAAAATAATACTTTTCAAAAAGTTCGCAGAATTTATGAAGTTCTTCTTTTCTCCATTTGTTTAGCTCACGAATCTTAGCTTTACTATCTGCCATGTGAGAATATTTTTCATCCGCAATTTCTTCAATTCCAGCATTGCGCAAATGAGTTGCCATCTCTTTAAGAATATCTTTCCAATCATCTGGGTCATTAATCTCCCAAGGATGAGAACAAGTATTCTCTGCATATTCGTCAAACATATCAGCAACGACATGAGCAAACCAACTGTCCATGTCATACCAATCCGAACGGCAATATCCTTTAGTTATTCTCTGTTTAGCCCATTTCAACTGACGAGGTAGCATCTTTAAATTTTGCCAATAAAGAAAAGACTTGTGATGAAAAATTTTATCGAAAACATTATATTTATTCACTTCATCAAAACCTTTCCATTATATTTATTACAAAGGTAATAACCTACGCCTTCTGCTTCATCGCGAGTATGAAAAAATTCAGCTAAAGAGGGACAAACAGTAATAGCTCCAACAGGAAAACAATCATATTTATCATAATTAGACTCTACATAGGCTTCGCATTCTTCATCATTAGCATAAAATCCGTCTACAGGGACAATATTCCCTGAATTATTAATCACAAATTCGTCCGCTTTCATAGAAGAAATGTAAAAATTAAAAGGACGATTACCATTAAGAGTGGGAATAGTAATTTCAAAATCACTATTTGAATCAAATATGCCACATGGAATAAAATAAAACACCTTAGCGTAACTGTTTTGCTTTACTTCTTCAAGAATTTTGTTTACATCAAGCATTTTTGTTTTCCTCTGTTTCTTCAATTTTCTTAAAAATATAAAACTCAGACCAAGAACCCACATCAATAATAATTTCGCTCATATCTTCATTGAAATTCATTCGAGTATAATAACTCTTAAATGCAGATTTCTTTGCCTTTTCTTCATCGTAATGTTCGCCATATTTCTCTTTTAACTGGATGATTTTTACATCATTCATAGCATCAATATGACGCTTAATAACTTTCCAGCCTTCAGAAAAATCAGAATCAATACCAAAAGCTGTACCAATGGTTTCACAATCTTTTAGCCAAAACTTCTTTCCTTTGCTATTTTTAAAAAATACTTGATATTTCATCTTAAACTCTCCACATCAAATTCACCATTAACACATTTACCGTAACAATCATATTCAAAGGTATATTCATCATTAGAAAGAATAATGCCAGTAATTACTTTTTGAAATTTATTTGTAAACTTGTTTAACAAATTTTGTTCAATCACTTTAATTTCGCAAATCTGGTCATAAGCATCATAAGCTAAATCATGGACAATTACTTTCTAACTATCCATTAAAATCAAGGTTTTATAAGGTAATTTTCTCCCCATATTTTTCTCCTTTATATAGAGAAACACCCATGGCTTCTCATTCTTTAATCTGAGTATACCACAGGTGTTATTATTTGTCAAGCATTATTTTTGAGATTCTTTAACTTTTCTGCAAGCTCTTCTCTGGTAGGATAGACATGGCAACTCTTTTTGCCCTCTGGACACCACATTAGATATTGACAATGTGGCATAAGCTCTTTTGCAAAACGAGGATTAATTTCAGCAATCTGCTTTTTCATTTCAACCGCAATTTTACGGATTGGTTCTTGAGCACGAGTACATAAACGCTTATGCATAAACGTAATCAAAGCTTCAGGAGTGAAACCAATAGCCAAGGTTGTATTTGTCGCACGAGGAAGAATATAATTCGCATCTTCCACCGCTGCATGAGCTTCTACCCCATCTTCTGTAAGAATGTCGCGAATAATTTTACGAGTTGTGTCGATATGGCTCATAAGATTCTGATACAAAGCTTTAGCTTTTTCATTCTTTTCAATATGAGTTGGTGTAATATAAGTGAAATCATTCTTATCAAGGTAGCGGAACGAGCTCATATTTTTAACTACTTCATCAGGGCTTACACGAGGAATTGCTTCAATCAAGTCCATATAAGCATACTTATCCTGATTATCATAGCGCACTCCAATTTCAGAACGCATCATCTGCTCAAGAGTTCCACGGTCTGCTTCAATTTCAAACTTAATATATTCACAACGAGACCCGCTCATGTGTCCAGAATCTTCACAATTCTTTCCTACTCGTTCAGCATATTTCTTGTCTGTGTCATAACATTCACAAGCAAATACGCCATGATTTTTATAAAGATTTTCAAGAACTTCTGGATTTAAAAGTGTTACTTTCATTAAGCTCTTGTTTCTCCTTTCTTATACTTCATTAAAAGATATTCAAATGTTTGAGGAGTATAATTCATATAAGGCATCATACAACCAACATTAATCATTTGAGCCCTATTTTGATAGGGATTATCAGATTGAGCTAATTTCTCTTTTGCCATTTTTGCAAAATCTTCTACTAAACTTTGCTCAGAAGTTACATGAGTATGTCCATGCAAATGGAAAGTTTGAGAATAACAAGAACCGTAATATGTAAGAATTGCATAATGAGAAAGAATTAAACGATAATCTTTTCCATCAACTTTTTCATTAAGTTCTTTATATGGAGTAATCTCTGCTAAAGATTTTCGAACTCCCGTAGAATATTGTCTGGGGTCATGATTTCCTAAAATTAAATGGATGTTTCCATTTAACTTATGAATAATACGAAGCCATTCGTCAGAACCAGCTTTCCAAATGAAATCCCCCAACAAGTATACATGGTCTCCCTTAGACACTTGATTGTTCCAACGAGAAATAAGGTCTGTTTCCATTTCCTCTATTGTGTCGTATGGGCGCGAGTCGAACTTAATCACGTTCGCGTGCAACAGATGTAAATCAGAAATGTAATAATTCATTCTACTCCATCTCTACCCTCACTATACTTGAACTTAGCCCACTTATGTTTTGCCATACACTCTGATGTGTGCTGGCAATCCTGCTCACAACCATACACATAAAAAGCATTAGCGCAATAATCACAAGGGTGATAGCCACAAGAAATTATCTCTGCTACGTCTTTTGTATAGCCAATATGTTCCATTTTTTCGTGAACAAGACAAGCTAATTTATCGGGAAATTCTTTGTCGCAATAAGTACAATAATATTTAACGTACATTCTTTTTACCATAAGCCCTTTCTTTCTGGTCTTCCAGAATTTCGTTAAGCCCATCAAGATTTGGAGCTTGTGGACAAGGTTCGTCACTAAATGTTGTAAACATATTAATTAGTTTAACTTGACGATAATCCATTGGCTTATAATTAGGGTCTTTGAAACGGTCGCATTTAAAGTGCTGGCAAACATCGGGTCTTACCTCATAAATCATACACTTTTTATCCTCAGAAAGAAACGGACAAATATCCATAAAATCTTTAGAAAGAATAGGCGTATAATTATGAGGTTTAATCTCTGGATGCTTTTTCAAATACTTCTTAATACGAAGAATCTGATTCGGGTTTACAGGCAGAATTGCTGAACAACATCTCCCGCACTGAGAACATTCGCCATCTTTAGTGTTATCAATAGGAGTTGCCATAAATTTATTCATAAAGAAATCTCCTCTCTAACACGCATAAGAATCTGTCCAAGTTTGTTTTGTCCTACTCCATTACAGACTCCCCATGTCGTATCATGCCACCAATTTCCCTCTTCAAGATATGCATCCCCAGTATCAATAAGAAGTTTAGCAAGATTCTTATTTTGAGCAAATTTCGCACTAACTATTTCATACATTGCCTGCTCTTTAATTTCTTCCCAATCTTCACGCAACTTACAATGCCTACCAGCAAGTTTTGCTTGAGAGGGATTCATTCTCGTATATTTTTTACGGTCTTCATCTCTAATTTCTTTTTGTGCTTGAAATGCGGCTTCTGAATTTTGATAAGTTAAGCCATTATAACTTACAGGAGCACTATAAAAATTAGAGAGAAAAGCATAAGCATCAAAAAACTGTTTAATAGCTTCCATTTTAAAGTCCTGCTTTCTTAATAAATTCATCTTCTGACATAATAGGAATATTAAGCTTCTTAGCCTTTTCAGCCTTACTTGACCCACTATCTCCGTCATTTGTCAATAGAAAAGAAGTCTTAGCTGATACTGAACCAGAAAGTTTTCCACCACGGTCAGTAATAATTTGCTCCAATTCTGAGCGTTTATAATTATTAAAGCTACCAGTCACAACAAAAGTTTTACCTGAAATAAAATCATCTGCGCTAATCTTTGGCGTTTCCTCAACAACAAAGCTAAATTCCTTATCAAGACCAGCCCAAAGAGGATTTGGATTAATCCAAGCATCATTCATTGCATCTGACATTGCTTTGCCAAAATCATCAAGAGTGCTAAAATCAAATCCATGTTCCCATGCATCATGGAAGAAACCATAGTTACCATTAAATGCCTTAGAAATAGTCTTGCCAGCAGTTTTTCCGATAAGAGGAATACCAAGAGCAGTAATAAAATTGCTCAGTTTAATCTCACGAGATAATTCGATAGCTTCATAAAGCTTCTTATAACTCTTTTCGCCAAAGCCATCAAGCTTAATGATTTCATCCTTGTGGTCGGACAAATGATAAATGTCCGCAAAAGTCTTAATAAAGCCGAGGTCAATAAACTTAGAAAGGATTGCTTCACTCAAGCCATCAATATTTGCACAAGGCTTAGAAACAAAATGCACAAACTGAGCAAGCTGTTTAGCAGCACAATTTTCATTTGGACACATCAAAGTTTCCGTACCAGATTCCGCCTGATTCAACACAAGCTTAGAACCACAGCAAGGACAATTTTCAATGAGCTTATAAGTATTGGAACGAGTATTATTCTTAAGAATAGCAGGAATAATCTCATTCATCTTTGCAACCTCAATTTCATCTCCAATACCAAGCTCAAGGTCTTTGAAGTAAGAAACATTGTGGAGTGTCGCACGAGAAACAATGGTCTCGTCAATATCCACAGGGTCAAACAATCCTGTAAGAGAAATCAAACCAGTACGAGTAGGATTAAATTCTACTCCACGGAAAATTGTTTTGTAAGTTGTAGTCTCAGGTTTTAATGCAAACAGATTGCGAGGATGATGGGCAGTAATTCCAAGACTTTCGCCATAAACTAAATCATTAAACTGGAATACCCAACCATCAGTAGGAATATTATAATGCTCACGATTAAAAGTATTTTCAGTAAGCCATTTAATTGTATCTGCATCGTAATCATAAAGAACTTCATAAGGAACAATAGGAATACCAAGAATTTTCAAAAACTCCATTGCCGTAGCATGAGTTGTTACACCAGCATCTTTCCAATTAACCAGATTAAAAGCATAGAAATAAATGTTACGCTTTGCGGCTTCGTTTGCATCAAGCTGACGCAAACCCCCTCCACTGAGATTGCGTGGATGGCCAAGAGTCCCATCAACATTCATTTCACGATACTTATCCCAAGGGATAACCGCTTCACCACGAACAATAATTTTTCCCGTGTAAGAAATATGCATGGGAATATTTTTAATCATTTTAGCAGTATGAGTTACATCTTCGCCATATTCACCATCACCGCGAGTAACTGCCTGAACAAGTTCGCCATTGTTATAATGTAGAACAAGTGTTGCACCATCATCTTTATAACTAATGGTAATTTCTTTATTCCCCGTAAACTTAATTACGTCAGCAATATCAGTAGACTTGTCAGCAGAAAGCATAGGAGACGGATGCTTGACTTTCTTTAAAGAGTCAAGCAAAGCTCCCTGAACCTTTCGAGTAGGAGAATCTGCAAGCCAAAAGTTTTCTTTGTCTTCCAAAGCCCTAAGCTCGTCACACTTAGCATCATATTCTGCATCTGTAATCTCAGGAGCGTCATTCTGATAATAAGCCCAAGCATAATGCTTCAATTCCTCTGTAAGAGATTTAATCTTTTCGATAATATTAATGCTCATTATTATATTCTCCGTTCAACTTATTAACAGCGTCAATAAGTTCATTAATTTTATTTAAAACGTCCTTATCTAAATGTTCATATTTATAAGCAGGGGATTCACCAATTCTTCTACTGTAAGCATAAGCATTCTCTGGAAGCTTTTCAATTATTTTAGTTGTACTAAGAATTTCGCCCTCATCATTAATTTTATAAATCCCAATTTGTTTGAATTCTCTTCCAATCATATATACTGGACATCTAAAAAGAAGTCCCGTTTTTTCTCCGTCTGTTCTCACTCCAATTAAAACTTTAGTGGTGGTTTCAACCATCTTCATAGTTAAATTCGAAATGAAGCTGTTATCGACTTCCTCAATTTCTGTGATATAACCAGTCCAACCATTTCTCGCAACTACAATATTTCCAATATTGATTTTGTCTAAAGTAATCTTCTCCATTATGCGTGTCTCCAATCATCTTGCGCGTCTAAAATTTTTCTATAATCATCGTCCGAAACATCCCCAAATAAAAGACGGATTTTATTTGCCTGTTCACCACAACATCTTGTGTCTCTGAAATCCTCTGACCACAATATATTGTGGTATGACGGTCGTTTTTTGGTCGAAAACCACAATTTTTCGTTTTTATCCATTTTCTGTCACCAAATCATGTAGAAGACTTTGCTTGATAAAATCAAATTCTACTTGATGCAAAATATCTTCTACTTCTTTATCTGTTTTTTTAATTTCACTCCATGCCTCTAAAGTATCGTCTACTAATTTCTTTGTACTTTCTAAGGTCTTCTGCACAGTCTCCATTACTTCTGTTAAAGGAAATGGTTCTCGCTTATAACGAATAAGCTGTTCTCTATCTTCTGCAATTAAACAGTCCTCATATTTTTCACCAGAAATATATCTTCGAATAAACTGAGCCAATCTCATTAGATGATGATAGTCTTTGAAAGCATATCCATACTTCTCAATCTCTGCTGCACTATGAGGCATTGACTTATACATATTCTTGTACTTAGTTAGCATATTACCATACATAGCTTTTACAGCTTTACATTCATCGTAATGAGCGATTTTTTCTCTGTTTTTAATAATAGCTCCAAGCCATTCGCCTGTATAATCAGGGTTTAAATAATAATATTTTGTAAAAAGAGTCTCAAGGAAATTAACATTCTGTTTCCTATAACAATCAAACATATTACGAATATCTTTAACTTCTGTGTGAGAATCATCGGCATTAATAATTGTATCTGTTACCCATTGCTTTGAACGAACAATATCCTCAAAATGAGGTAGCACAATCGCTTTTGTGTCGAGGTCACTACTGGAATCATCTAATCCATAATTGTTTGACCCTGCAACAAACACGCCAACAACTTCAAACCCCTTTTCAGTTAGTATCTTAAAATCTAATTCAAGTCTTTCTTCAATTTGCGTATTAATAAAATCAGGTCCTCCGTTCTTATATTCTTATTGAGATTATAACACGTTTCATCCCATTTGTCAAGGAAAATTTACAAAATAAAAAACGAATAAAAAAAGGAGAGGGATATTAAATTATATCCTCTCTCCTTAAAAATTATTTTATTTCCTTTATTTTTTTGAAACCCAATGTTCCAATGGCATTGCCAATTAACATTAAACCAATATATAAAAAAGCTTTTATACTATATTCATTAGCCATTGCAAAATAAAACATATTAGCAATCGAATGTTCAAATCCAGAAAGGATAAAAATCATCACAGGCAAAATGACAATTAACCAAGTGCTTGTATTTTCTGTCCATCCTTTTACTGCTAAATACATCATAATTCCGCAACCAATAGATAAAAGTAAAATACTAATCCAATTATCAGCTAATTTGTTTTGAACAATTATCTGTGCTGATTGGTTTAACGCATCTCCAAAGCGAGTAAATCTTGCTCCCCATGCTACAATATTAGTTCCCAAAAAATTTCCTAATATAATGACAGGTAACATAAACCATTCACAAGATAAATTTATTGTCCCCACTTTACCTGTATAAAGATTTAAATTTTGAGCTAAAATTGTAATTAAGCCAAAAGAAAACAAAAATGCTCCAATAAATTTATTATCTACGTTCAAATTTACAATTCCAGCTAATCCTATCATTATTCCAGCGAGCACAGATTTCCACCAAATCTTTTTCCAAAGATATTGTTTTATGCGATATTTAATCCTTGCTATAAAATCAAAATTATTCACAATAGAGCACAACCTTATCTTTTGTCTTATTCATATCAATTACTCGTTGATTTCTACTACCTCTCCAAGCGAGAGACAAATCTTTTTTATCGTATTCAAAAAGTCCATCTACAAAAACATCGCATTCATGAACAAGAAGAATTCTTTCATTTGCTTCTTCACTAAGTCCACTACCATCAAGCAAATCTTCGTAAACAAACCCAGACCAAATCCAGACAGTTTTGCCTAAGTTATGAACTTTTTGCACAAGTTGTCTTAACTGTTTTAATCCATCTATATCTTGCCACAAAGGGTCTCCTCCAAGGAGAGAAAGACCCTTTATATAAGGTTTATTTAACTGTTCAAGAATATAACTTTCTGTTTGTTCTGTATATTCTTTTCCATAATTGAAATCTTGAGCTTTTTGATTAAAACAATTTTTGCAATGAAAATTACAGCCACTAACAAAGAGTGTTGTTCTAAAACCTATTCCATTAGCCGCATCTTCTTCAATTATGTTAGAATAATACATCAACAATCTCCATTAAATTTTTTATGTTTAACTCTCATTTCAACTTCTTGCTGTTTACCTTTATTAAATGCAGTTGTATAATTACCTGTTAAATATCCAGTTACACGACGCAATCTTTGTATATCTGTGCCTCCACAGCAAGGACAAGTCTCGCCTAATTCATCTGTGTATCCACAATTTAAGCAAGTGTCCGAAGGCACGTTAATTGCAAAATAAGGAATATCCTTATCCATAGCATAATTAACAATTTCTTCCAAAGCATCCAAATTGTTTTTTACGCCAGCATCTAATTCAACATAGGTAATGCAACCAGCATTAGAATATCCAGTAAGCTGAGATTCTATATCAATTTTCTTAAAAGGACTCATATTTTTCCAAACAGGGACATGAATACTATTGGTAAAGAAATCTTTATCTGAAACATCTTTAATCTCGCCATACTTAGACTTAAACTTTTTCATGGCAGTATAACAAAGATTTTCTGCGGGAGTGTAATATACACCGAAATTAAGTTTGTATTCTTGCTTAAATTCTGCACACCTATCTTTAAATAATTGCTCAATTTGTTTTGCTAATTCCATACCTTCATCTGTGGTATGGTCTTTACCAATTAATATTTGTAAAGTTTCAGCTAAGCCAATTTGTCCAACTACTAAAGTACCGTGCTTCAAAGCGCTTCTAATCCCCTCTTCTGGGACATATCCTGCCATAACACCGTTTTCATACATAAATTTGGCAGCATCAGGAGACTGACTACAAATCCAATCAAAGCGTTCAATTAGCATATCTTTAGCTTCATGGATTTTTGTGTCAAGCAATGTCATAAAAGATTCAAAATATGAATCTGAGCCATGTCCATTTCTGTCACAATATTCTTTTGCTTCCATAGCAAGTGTCGGCATAATAATAGTTACAGGACAAATATTTCCTCGTCCATCTTTAAGCTGCCCAAATCCATTAATATCAAACCGATTACTTGTGCGACACCGCATCGTGGAAAAATACGTTTTGGGGTCATTAATATCATAGCCAGCATTACCAGACCAATCAACATTTGCATAATTGGGATAAAGTCTTACACTGGTTGACTTGAGAGCTAATCTATACAAATCATAATTAGGAGTCCGTGGTTTATCATTAACTCCTTTCATACGCTGGAAAATACCACAAGGAAAAATAGAAGTTTTATGTAATCTGCCGATACCCTTAATAGATGTATCAAGCAACGCTTTCGTTACAAGTCTGCCCTCTGGAAGTGTACAAGTACCATAATTGACTGACGTAAAAGGAAGCTGGTTTCCAGAACGGCTTTGGAGAGTGTTTAAGTTGTGATACATTCCTTCAGCAGCCTGATAAGTTTCCTTTATGGTCATGTCCATAGCATATTTATATGCTTTTTCATAAAGCTTATATTCCCCATCTTCAATTCCTGCATCTTCTGGAATATGGTTAAAAAGCTCTTCATCATAAATATTATGAATATATTTTAATCCATCAATATAATGTTTCCTAAAACTTTTTCTTACATAAGGAACCATAGTCCAATCCAGATGGGTTGCACTTACGCCACCAAACTGTTGCAAACTCTGCAACTGGAAAATTACCGCCACTAATTGAAAAGCTGTGTTAATGCTTTGCGCGGGGCGAACATCTGTCTGTCTGGTATTAAAGCCTTCTTTAAGAAGCTTGTCAAAAGGAATGCTGAGACAATTATGAGAACCTACAGCATAAGCATTAAGGTCATGAATATAAATTTCATTATTTTCGTGATTGGCTTTTGCCATAGGAGAAACAAGATATTCCAAAGCATAACGACGAGTAATTACATCATTTGCTTCACCCATTCTACCACCAAAAGAGGCTTCATCTACATTTGCGTTTTGATTTTGGATGTTTTTTGCGCTAAGCTTTTCAGCAATAGAACCCATTAACTCTTTATATTGAGAACGAGCCATTGTACGCAAATATCTATAATTCATATAGTTCTTTGCTACATCTTTATATTTAGAAGCCATCAGCTTTTTTTCTACAATGTCCTGAATTTCTTCAACCTTAAGAGTTTTATCTAAATTTTCAATATCTTGAGCAATTTTTGTGGCAAAAGCAATATCAATTTCAACATTATCTGTTGATTTCATTGCCTTTACAATGGCATTAATTATCTTCTACTTATTAAAAGTAACTTCTACACCATTTCTCTTAATTACAGTCATAGTATTCCTCCTTTATCCCTCTTTTACCTCTAAATTACCATTAGAAATTTTTACCAATTTATTAAAAACTCGAAGCAATGCTTCCGTATCAAAATCTGCCGTATGGTAAGCATCACCCAATTTAATATCAAAATATTCACAAAGAGTTGCAAGTTTGTAATTCTTTGTTTCACCTTTAGGAATTAGCTTTTTAGCATTAGCTAAAGTATCACATTCCCAATGTTTTGGAAATTCTAATCCATATCTTTTAAACTCAAGACGCAATGCTTTGCAGTCGAAGTTAGAATTATGGGCAATAAGTATAGCATTTTCAAAATATTCCTGAATATCTTCCCATGCTTCATTAAAATAAGGCTTATCTGCAACCATTTCATTTGTAAGCCCATTTACTGCACTTGCTTGTGGAGAAATTGGATAATCAGGATTGCAAGTAATCATTCCACGTTTTACAACCTTATTATTCTCTACGGCAATATACGCTAAAGTTACAATATAATTTGGTGAAATAGATGTGGTCTCTGTATCAAAGAAAACAAGCTTATTATAATTGGGAGTAGCCATTACTGGTCCTCCCTATTATTCTAATCTTCACTCTCTTCAAAGACAAAACCAATTTCCTCTTTACAAACAGGACAAATCATATGAGCATCTTTAAAGAAAATCTTATTATCCTCTTCATATCGAGGAGTTTCAAAATCAGGCAAATTCTCAGCAAGGTCAATACCTACACGAGTGCCACACTTGTTACACTTAAAGTTAAAAGTCATTTATTTTACCTCAAAATAAAAACTGAATTTTATTATCGTCTATACGATTAGAACTTGCCAGAATCACCAAAGCCCTCTACACCACGAGAAGAATCTTCAAGAGAATTAACTTCCTCAAGTACAGTATTAATAACAGGAAGAATCATCATCTGAGCAATACGTTCTCCGTGTTCTATAATTTGAACTTCTGAACTGTCATTGTGAATAGGGACCATCCATTCGCCCCTATAACCAGCATCAATTACGGGAACACAATTTGCAGGACGCAAACCCTGTTTTGTAGCAAGACCACTTCGCGCAAATACTGCTCCCCAATATCCTGCTGGAATCTCAGTCGCAATACCCACAGGAATTTTTACGGTGGTATGAGGCATAATTTTAATACCTTGCTTTGTTTCATTAGTTTCCCATGCAGTAAAAGTATTGTCGGGAATGTCAGCATAAAGGTCAAAAGCAGCGTCCTCTGCATGAGCCTTTGTGGGAATCTTTGCTGTCTCGGTCAACTTCTTAATCTTTACATTAACCATTGTAATCACTCTTCTTTCTTTAAATTGTTTTGTCTTTCTTTTGCTTGTCTAATAGCCTTTTCATGCTGATTCTTTAGTTTAAGAATCTCTGCGTGACGATAAGGAGAACCACGACGAATAAGATATTGAGTCTCTTTCTCATTCACCATGTTCCTTACATCACTTGCGATACACTTAGGCACGTTTTCACTAATCCATACCATCTTAAGCTTATTAATATAATTTTCAGGATAATTTTTAAGCTGGTCTTTAAGCTCTTCCATCATCTGATAATACCAATTCATAGCCGCAGTAGTACGGGTATTAACATAATTTACAGTTTCAAGATAAAAACCCTTTACAATATCTTTGAAAGCATCGGGGACTTTAGAGTAGAAATCATCATATTTACCATAAGCCAGCGCTTCAATTACTGCATTAGGAGACACTTGCTTACTAATCACACGATGCATTAAAACGTAATCGTTTACTTTCACTTTCGTGCGAAAATCATTATCGTTCTCATCTCGCATACGGATAACCCAACCCTCTTTCTCATTAGAAGAAAAGTTATCAACCTGAGCAAGAAGAGAATCCAGATTTTCAGAATCGTAATACTCTACCATCTTACTATCATAAAGAGTAGCAATACTACGAACAGTATCAAAATCCATCTCAGTTCCATCAACACAAGAACGAGCAGAAATTAGATACATTCCCTCTTGTTCCTCAGTATAATGAACAACAATAGCATTTTTAGTAGAAATGAACTCAAAAATAAAAGTATAATCAGGATAATCTTTAATCATTTGCTTTTGAGAATCAGTCAAAAGACCAAATCCTTCTTTTAATCTCCAAGACTCATTCAGACTAATAGCCTGAGAACCCGACCCAAAAATTGTTCCAGAACCATCAGAATTAGTAATATATCGAAATTGCTGATAACTACCGTCCATTTTATTGGTAATCCAAATTTTTTGAGCAGAAGTATACTTTTCTCGAATAGCCTTTTCAGACCAATCAAAAGCATCTTCTCCCATATTTTTAAATTTATTTAGAGAACAAAGTACAAGCTCTTCTTTCTTTACATCAAAAACACAAGAACGACACTCTCGATAAAGCCCATTGTCAAGATAGAAAAACTCAGACTCAGAATAACCCATATCACTAAGGTCAATAAAACCCTTATAATGAAACAACACATATTCATTATCAACAGTCATATCAAGAGGCTCAAAAATATCAAGCAAATTTAAAAGACTCGTATCATTAGTCTTTTCAGCCTGTTCAGAAAGGTCTTCGAGCCAATGCTTAAAATTCCAGTCTTGAATAGACTTGTGATTATATTCATAAAAAGATTTTACTTCTTTAATATATCCAAGAAGAGGATGATTCCACATTACTGCGTACCACTTGCAATCCTATCACATTTATTAAATAAGAAAAGATTATCAAGCTTTTCCTTTCCCATAATTTTATCCCACTTTTTCTGAGCCTTTTCAGTCTCAATAAAGAAGGGTAACATATGAAAATTCACATAAAACAAACACTCAAGACACTTGTTATAATCTTCAAAACCAACCCATTCAATAGGGTGCATTAATTCATAAGCCCCTTTATTGTGATGACTATAATAACGGCATTCACCACTACCATCAGGTTTCTCTTCCTGAGTTAGCATCTTTCCATAATCATGAATTTCTGCCGCACGGATAAGAATTTCATTATCAGTTCGTTTTGCAACTTCTTCTGCACACTTTTGACAATGAATATCAAGAGTATACTTGTGATGAGAATTGCACTGGTCAAAACCTCTCATAAAATCTTGAATAACATCTCTGTCAACTGTAGTTCTCATTAATTCATCTTTAGCATAACTAAAATATCCACTGTTCCAATTAATTAGAGTAATTTCATCGAACCCCTCTTCATAAAAAGGAATTTCAAAATTACCAATCTGCTTATCAATAACATACTCAGGGACTTTTCGTTCACGCTTACGATTAAGCATTTTGCAAACTGGCTCAGGAGTAGTCATAACCATAGCAATTTTACGCACATCTGGATTTTTACGAACAAGGTCAAGTAGAGGAATACGAGACTTTACATTAATACTGGTAGCATCTACAATGACATTCATCTTCCCAATACAGTTGTTAATTCTACGACGAACTTCCTTAAAGACCTCATCATTATGAGTCTGGTCATTAATATCACCATACAAATCAACACGAATCTGGTCAGAGGAAACAATAATAGTTTTCTGCCCATTGCGTTCATATACGTTTTTAATATTACTTGCAAGAGTAGATTTACCACTTGCCACAGGTCCAACCATAATTACGAGATTAGTCATTGTTAATCCTCCACCCTAAACGCATTAATTCCACCAGTCATCAAAGCCTTAAGAATTTCTTCTCTTTCTTCTCTTGTAGCAAAACGTTCAGCAATTAATTCTTTTTCATTTTCTGGGTCTACCGATACTTTCCAAACCTCATCAGTATCAAACATCACCATTAAAGGTTTATTACCATCTACAGGAACAACATAAATTTTATCATCAAAAGATAATGTCGCGACTTTTTCGCAATCAGGATTTAGCCTTTTTACTTCTTCGCTTAAAAGTTGCAGACAATCATCTGCTAATTTTTGTTCTTCTGAGGAGACAAAAACATATTTATCCCCAACAACAGTTTTTTCCATTACTCAATACCTTTTAAAACTTCATTAACATGAGCCAAAAATGCTTCATTCTGAAGTTCAGTTTCAGTCTTAGGACGCTTCTGGTTGGGTTCAGGAATAAGGTCAATAGCATAGAACAACCACTTCACAGGAGTGGTATCTTCAACAAACTGGCAAAGACCACTCAACCCTTCATTCTTCTCAGCTTCCTTCTTACGAATATCATCAAATTCTACTGTAAAAACAGTATCTTTATTAGCTTCTACAAAATCTCTATATTCCTGACGAAGAATCTTCCAGTCCTTGTAATGAGTGATTCGGTCATAGTTCAGCTTAACCTTTTCGCCCTCCCAAACATCTCTGCTAAAATGATGCTCGGTAAAATCCATACGTTCAACAAAAGTCTCTGCGGACTCTCGCTTAAGACCTTTCTTTTGAAGATTCTTTACCGCTTGTCTGCGTTGTTCACGATTCATTTATATTATCCTTTTCTGCTTTTTCATAAATTTCTTTAGCTTCCGCAAAATGCTTCTTAGATTCTTCTGTCCCCTCAAGAACTTCACTTAGTTCGTCACTCGGCTCAATAAATTGACGAATTAATTCTAAAAGCTCTGTCATGCTATCAGCATATAGATAAAATGTTACTCCATCATAAGCTGGATTTACATAATAATGACGCTTTGTTTTTGCATCATACCAATAATGACACCCAGCCCAAGTAAAACAAAAATCACTAATGCGACAAGCTGACGGGTAAACAATAATATCTCCACTATCAAGTTGCCAATAAAAAATTAATTCTTCAGAAGCTATGTCAAGATAAATGGGGTTAATCTCTCTATTACTTGAATAATAAACTTCCAAATAACCCACTTCTTTTAAATTAGGTGGAATCTTTGTCCCCATAATATTTCCTCTCAATCATTTGCATAATACAACCTTTATAGCAACCTCTATGAACAGTTCTAATATGTCCTTTATGCCAAAACCATTTATACCAAGGAAGTTTTCCTCTATAATGAAAATCATGCTCTCCATTTTCATCAATCCACATCCAATGTGGACAAGGTACTTCATTGAGAAAAGCTGGAAGATACATTATCTTCACTTTAGGATTCCTAATTTTAGCTTTAATCATTTCAATGAAACAATTAGAATAAAAATATTTGTCCATAAAATATCACCATTTTTTATCTTAGTGTCTGTATTCTAACACAAAAGCTCTTGATTGTCAAGAGCTTTTCGCGTTTTTATTAAGAATTTTCTTCTGAACATTCTGCTTCTTCAGATTCTTCAGAAACATTTACAGCATTTGCCATAATCTCTTTCATTTTTGCCCTCATTGCGTCATCTTTTGTTTTCTTCTCTTTATTGTATTCTGCTCGAAGCCAATAAAAATCTTTCTGAAGCATCTCTGGCAAAAATGTTCTCTTATAGGCTACTGAATCAGTTCCTATCGCACTTCTTAAAGTTCCTGTATTCGCAACCAAAATGCACTTTTTCTTAGCGCGAGTAATTAAAGTATATACAAGTTCTTTTGAAGCCATATTTGGAGGACAACCCCAATTTAGCACTCCAATTACCACATCTGCGGAACTTCCTTGGAGTCTATGGACTGTACTTGCATATCCCAAAATAATATAGTTGCCAACTTCTTTTAATGGAATAATAATCGGACAATCTCCCAAAGTAAAATCAACAATCATATTATCATCATCAATTTTCTTTACAATTCCTGTCCAACCATTAAACATTGCAGATTGAGCCCCACTTGTATTAAAAACACGATAATTATTTTTAATACACATAACTTTATCATTCTCTTGAATCACATAACTAAAATCTTTGTCAACCTTTTTACGCTGTTTCTTTACGACATAATTTCTTTTAAATGGGTCTATCGGATTAACAAGTTCTTGTATGTCTTGATTCAAATTGAATACACAAGTATCTCCTCTCTCTTTAACGGGAGAAATTACCTGAATTTTTTCAATATCTCTTCCCACTAAAGGAGAGTTATAATATTCTTCAAAGTATTGCAATATCTTATCTCTATCATCATCACTATCAGGACTGACATCTATTATCATGTCTTTCTTTTCTCCAACAGTTTCAATACTTTCTTGCGCATAGTTTTCATAAAGTTGATAACCATTACGCACTTGATAAGCTATCGTTAATATACCAGAAGACTTTGCTTGACGATGAACTTGTTGTAATTTTACTACTGGAATAAGATTACTATTCATCATATCATAAGCAAGATTTAAGAGCCCCACAGAGCTTAACTGTCCAAAGTCACCTAACATAATTAACTTAGAGCCATTAGGAATTGCTTTAAGCAAATCTAAGAAAATTTCACCACCCACAAGAGAAATTTCATCAAGAACAATGATGTTCTCTTCAAGTGGATTTTCTTCATTTCTAACAAACCCATCTCCGCTATATTCAAGTAAACGATGGATTGTTTTTCCTGAAACTCCTGTAACTTCTTGCAGTCTCGCAGCAGCTTTTCCTGAAAGAGCACATTGAGCAAAAGTATAATTATTTAAAACAGTAAGTATACCATTTACAAGGCTTGATTTACCGCTACCAGCAAGACCAGTTATCATACACACTTGCTTTTCACATCCTAATCTTATACCATCAATTTGCTCTTGAGTAAATTCAAATCCTTGGTCTTCTTCTGCTTTTTTAATCTTCTCGTCAAAATTTTCAATGATAAAATCACTATGAGCATTAAGGAGTCTTTTTAAGTGATAAGCAATATCTCTTTCAAGATTATAAAATTTAGTCAAATAAACTCTACGGTTTGCTTTTCTCTCACTATCTTCAAGGACTATTGTTCCCTCATCTTGAAGCTCTTTTATAGCTTTAGCTATATTGTTTCGAGGAATAGAACTGTCTGCATCTTCTGGAACATCATAATTTTCTACAATCTCTTGTGGAGAACCTAATGTTTCAAAAATATTTGCATTTAATTCTTGCGCAGAAATATACGAATGTCCTTCATCACCCTCTTTATTTAAAAACCAAGTAATAAAAGATTTGATTCTTCGTACATCTGTTTTATTAAATCCTGCTTTTTGAGCTACTGCATCAGCAGTTAAAAATCCTACGCCATCAATATCTTTAATTAATGAATAAGGATTTTCTTTTACTTTGGAAACTATAACTGATGGATTTTTGTACTTTTGAACTAATTTAGTAATAAAATTAGAAGAAAGTCCTATCCCATCTAACTCAAGATAAACTTGACCCACATCTTTCTTTTGCTCATAACGCTCAAGAATACAGTTAGCAATATAGTCTCCCACGCCATGAATTTTTGTAAGTTCTTTTGGATTGCCTGTTTCCAATGTTTGAATTGGATTGAGGAAAATTTTAAAGAACTCTTCAATCTGATTATCTGTCAAAAAAGTTTTAAGAAAAGCTCTTTGATTAGTAGCTTTTGTCATATCAAACTCTTCATTAAAATAAATCAAATCATATTGTGTTCCATACTGAGGATGTTCAACCTCTTTTGCAATGATAATATAATTTGCTCTGGGAGATATATTACAAGGATATGTACCCTTTACTGTAATTGTACCAAAATTATCATTTGTAGGTTCTCCATCATCTACGGACACTATAATCCAAGATACTATCCCGAAGGTGGGCTCAGTTATACTCTAAAACCCACCTTTAGGGAAAATTACATTGTTTAATGTAGCATGAATCTTGATGATTTTGTCTTGCTCTGTTATTTTAGACGGCTACATCATTAGCTGAGTCCACCTCGATTCTATCTGTTTTAAGGTCTAAGTTGCCTTTTTCGTCAATATCAACAATTAACTGAACAGAATGATTGTAAACACTATCTTTATATTTTTTAGCTACCCACTGTTCACCTCTACGGAAACCTGTTACCATAATTTTATTACCGCGAGAGAACCAAGATTTTTCAAGTGTTTTCTTTGTCCCATCAGCTTCAATTTGAGAAATTTGTTTGTCCCAATAAGAAAACGCTCCTGCATAGAACTTAACATCACAAACTCCGTCAGGTGTTAATAATGTTACTGTATGTTTTGTCCTATCTTTATCAAGAACTGTTCCACAAATACGATTTAATACAAAACGAGGCTTTTGTTGATTGCGATAATAATATACATCCGCAATTATAGGTTCTTCTGGCATCTCGTTAAAATTAACAATATCATATTCTTTACGATTAACTTTTTCAAGTTCGTGAGGACCATAATAAAAACACATGGAATCCATTTCCCATTTAGAGATTGTTCCCATTGCTTTTTCTTTCCAAAGATTATCAAAACGGTCTTTGTTTACAGCATCAAGCATTTCTTGACTTGTTAAAACATTTTCTCTAAAGTCTTTAGTTAATTTATTAAACTCTCTGTCTAAACTACCTTTCTTTACTGCATATAAACCATTGTCTGTTAGTTCGTAATCTTTAGTAATTTGCATTTCAGACATAAACTTTTCTTCAAAATAAGGTTCAGCAAATTTTCTCTCTAAATAATAATAAGCCGTATTTGGAGACTTCTTTTCTTGCTTGTAGAAAAATTGTTTTTGACAAACATATTTACAAAAACGATATAAACGAAGTTCAAATTTTTTCTGGCCCTCAGTAAGTAAGCCAAGACGATTAAGGTCTTCAATGTTTGCCATTTTAAGACTTGTAATAGGACTTGAAATTTGACGAATAAAATCTGCCATAATTTCAGTTCTTGGTTTCTTTTCAAGGTCGTCAAAACAACCTGCTTTTATAAGTTGAATCATTGCCGTATCACCAAACTTGTTTTCAAGAGCTTCTTCTTTAAAAGATTGCATCTTATTATAAAAATCTTGCATAGATGCATAAGGTTGATGGCTAATGATTCCATTTGCTACCTTTGCTCCAATTCCCTGAATAGGCTTAAGTCCATAAATAATTTCGTTAAGCTCTACATTTGGGCGGAAACCAAATTTTACTCTGTTAATATCAGGAAGAGCTACTTTTGTCCGCTCTTTTTGAATATTACTAATTGCTTTTGCAATTTTACCATAGTTTACATTACCATCTTCTCCGCCTGAATCGGAAATTAAATTTGCTGAGTTCCAATAAAGAACAGGATAATGATAAGCAAGATTTGCTTCTTGAAGTCCTACGATTGAATAGGCTAATGTATGCGCACTATTAAATCCATTAGAATATCTGTTATTTCTAACAGCCCAGACTATCTTTTACTTAAAAAAGTACACCTGTTTCGAATTGTGTATCAATAACAATTCTACTTCCCTTCTGAGGAATAGTCGTTACATCGCTACTTTATCTTAAATAAAGTCATGACACGGGATTGCCTTCAACTTAATGGTCAGGTTTCCCCGTTAGCATCTATTTAGATACCCCGTTGATAAACGGATAAGGTGTATAGGGGCTGGATTGTCAACCCTCGGTTCATACTAATAAGTACGTCCCATACATAGTGACACAACTTCGCACTTAAATTCTTTTCTCTAATATTATCGTAAAACTCTTGCTGTAGTTCAAGGTAAGCTTTAGGATTCTTTTTCAGCTTTGTTGTCACAGAGCTTTTTATCTCTGTTTCTTATAATTTCTCATAAGCTCGGCGTACATTATCAACTCAATGAGTTGGAGAACACTCTTGGAGAGATTATATTTATTCACTCTCTACGCTCTACGGTACTTAATAACCTTTCGCAATTTATTAAGTTACCTCGGTGTTTCCATTTTACAGGGTTCACCGATTTTGCTCTCTTCTAACTATTTGTCACCAAATAGCAGGCCCAAATTAAGCAATACTTTTCCTTAACTTATCAGCCCAAAGCAAGTCAAATCCGCCTACTTCGGGGTCTTGAACTACCATCATAAAGTCTTCCTGATTAGGCAACAAGCCATAATTCTTTTCTGCATACTTTTTTACTACTTCTTGTTCATGCTCTGTTAAACCATAATCAGTCATTTCTTTATACCAAAGCGTAATATCCTTTTTAAAACGACCAAATCTATCCAAAGGAGCTTCTGCCCGTGGAGTTGGTGCCATAAGTCTCATTACTGAGTTTAAAGCGGAAAGGTCGGAAAGACTTTCAGGTTTAGCTACCGCAATAGCTTGATAACCTGTTTGCTTTTCCATTTGAAAAAAGGACATTACTTTATGTTCATTAAGCATATTCCAAATTTCTGGATTATCACGCTCAATTTTATAAACGCCAAGATATTTTTCGTAAGTATCTCTAATATTACCTTGGTCTTTAATATATCCATCTTCCATAAGAAGATTTAAGCAAACGTGCTCCTTCTGTAATGCGTCTATCGAGAGGAGGTCCCATTTGATAAGCGATACTTTTTCAGCGGCGTGAAGGTCAAATTGAGTAATAATATCGCCACTTGCCGTTTTCATCAACGCAGCATGGTCTACAACATCTGTTGCCGAAAGAATTACTCCTCCTGCATGACTACCAACACCACTAATTAAACCCTCAATATTTTGAGCTACTTCCCAAACATCTTTATATTGCCCATCCATAAGATTCTTAAACTCTTGATTAGGAGGAAGATTATTTTCTTCATCTCCATAATAAGTCTGTTTAAGAGTATATTGAATGCCACGTTCTTGACTAATAAAAGAACCAAGAAATTGCCCCTCTTCTGAAGCATAGCCTAAACCACGACACGCTGTTTGTAAAGCACTCTTGGCTTTCATTGTAGAAAGTGTTTGGACTTTCATCACACGACGATTCCCAGCTTTTTGGTTGTCTCCACAATACTTATGTTGAAGTAAAGCTATAACATCATCTCTATAAGCATTCTCAAAATCTACGTCCACATCGAGAGGACTTACACGTTTTGGATTAAGGAAACGCCAATGATACGTTTTTACATCTTCTTTTAAAGGATTAACTTGTGTAATACCTAAAATATAAAGGAGAATAAAACCCAAACCACTATTGTGAACAGCACAATTGTTAATAACATAACTATGGTCTTCTTCAACATTTAAATCATAAACTTTTCCTTGATAATCTACTTTTCCAACTTTTTCGCATCTGAAATAATAAGAATGCTTATCTTTTGTCCAATAATTAGTAGCAAATTTTTTCTGTTGATAATGAATCGCCCAAGTCAAAAACGTGGGAGCAATTGTTAAAAGTTGTTTTCCAGAGGCTTCAAATTTATAGCTGATTTTACTATTTTTAAAAGCTTCTCTGGTATCTTTTGGAATTCTTTTAGCAATATTTCCTAAAATTCCCATAAATCCAAAAAGAGTTTTCACTTGAGAAATCAAATTATAATTAACACTATCATAACTAAGTCGAATTCGTTCAATATCATAACTTCCGTCAGAATTCATCAGACCATCTAATAGTGAGCCAACAATTTCATGAGAATCGACCCATAACAAAGAAGGAATTTTTTTGTCGTATGCGTTATGTCCAAACAAAGAGGTAAAAACAGAGTTTAATAATTTTGAGCAAACAATAAGTTGAATCAAATTGTTTTTATAATTTCTTTCTTTAGTATAATATCCCAAATTCTCAAAATAAGATTTAACCCTTTTTAAACTTTCTTGCTCTTTAGAACTATTGCTATTGAAAGCAAAACCAATTTCTTGGCCATTACTACGAACCCATCCATCTCCCAAAAAAACTCCTGCGACATAAGCGAAATCAGCATTAATTGTTAAATAACGAGGATGTTTTTTTAAGGGCTGATAATCATGATTACATCTTCCCATCCAAACATAATCATTATCTGAAAAGCACTTAGTAAAATATTTTGTTAAATCTATTTTTTTAATTGTCTGAGGAGGAAGCTTTATAATAGGAAAAGAAAGTTGAGAGCCCTCTTTTAAATTTTCAGCCTTTTCCCAGCCTGTATTTAAAGTAAATTTACAATTACAAAAATAATTCTTTTTTTGAGCTCTACAGTTATCCGTACACCATTTCTGTCTATATTTTGGATTATTACACGGTCCGCCATTTTTAATCCAAAATTCATGATTGTTGGTACAAGTAATAGAATTATTCCCTTTGCCTTTAATAACCGACATTGTTTCATTTACATCATAGCAAAAAACATTCTTAACTTTTCGAATATTTCCCAAATGAGTAACAACAACATCTCCAATTTTTACATCTTGAATTGGTTTTTGAGTGCCATCTCCCATTAATACCATTGAGTCAGGAACGAAACATCCTCTGCTTGGCCCAACTAAACTACCAACTTCCCAACAAGCGTTTACAAGGTCTCTGGTTTGTAGCAAATAAGCTGACCAATGAGCTTTATTTGCTTCTGAACTTGCTTTTACTGATTCAAGACACGTTTGAATTGCATCGTAAGTTTCCTTGTTTGCTAATTCGTCTTTGTCTTTTTCAATACGATTTACAATCTCTCGAACAAGATGTCGGTCTCCATTAAAATCAGATTTTACAAACCAGTCTAACATTGGAATATGCTTAACGTATTTTTCAACTAATACTGGATTAGGCTCTGTTAAATCATCTGGCTCATAAGGAATTTCAAGATTAGCAAACAAAGTATATTCTTGAACCATATTATAAATTAACATGGTATTGTCAATACCTTGTTGTACTGCTTCTGCTTCAAGATATTCATCCATATAAGAATGAATTTCTTCTTCCGACATTACATAAGTTGAAGCATAAAAATCTCCCACTTCACGTTCTTTTCCGCTATCATCATTTGATTTAAGAAAAGCTTCATGAATAGGTCTATCTTCTTTTTTAAGGTAATGTGCGTCAGTAGTGATAATATAAGGAATATCAAGCTCTTTTGACAATTCAATATAAGCTTGATTGACAATTTTTTGCTCTTCTTGAATAGAGGGTTGCAATTCAAGGAAAAAATTCCCATGCCCAAAACATTGGTCCATTCGAGACAACCATTTTTTTACAACATGATAATCTGGCTGTAACGGATTTTCATTGTAAGCTCGAAGAATTAAATGCGGAGCAAATCCACCTAAACAACCAGTTGAAGCTACTAAATGCCCTCTGTTAGATTCAACAACTTCAAATAAATCATCGTAATAAGTTGGAGTACGAATATTAACCCATGTAAATGAATTATCTATCCATGCCCTTGTACTTAATTCACGAATTTGTTTGTGTCCAATTTCATCTTTTGCGATAAGAATAAAATGATAAAAAGTATAATTCTTATCTTCTTCAATTTCTTTTCGACTACAAAGATAAATTTCGTTACCTAAAATTAGTTTATAATCTTTCCATTTTTCGGGGTCTTTTTCACGAAACTCTGCCATTTGCGTAAGCGCATTAACATGAGCCGCGACAGAATCATGGTCTGTAATAGCTACCCCTTTGTGTCCTACCTAAAGCGTGTATTCGAGAAGTCCTTTAATAGTATTAGTGCTATCAAGGAATCCGCGAATGTTTGACCCATTATCAGTATGATTATGTAAACCTACAAACATTCGATTATTCTTCCCCTTTCTCATAAATTTGTCTATATTATATCACGTCCAAATATATCTGTCAAGGGAAACTTCCTACAAGAAAGTTTCCCTATATATAGTTCAAAAGTTCATAACTTTAAAATCTTTTTAGAAATAGAAATCGTCCCGATACTCATCAGCATCAATTTTCTTTTCTTCCTTTTGTGCAACAGGCGTTGCATTTTTTGCAACAACCTTTTTATTTTTAGATGTAGCTTCCTCAATCTCAGACCAATCTCCGCCAGCCATTTTTTGCTTATCAGCTTCATTAGCCTCAAGGTCTTCTTCAACATCATAATAAAGAATCTTTACAACAGGATAATTTTTATCCTCATATTTTTCATATTGGAACTCACCAATAACATTCATTAAAAGATTCTTTTTACTGACTCCAAATCCGACTCTATCTTTCATAGTCATGGTATCAAATTCGCCAGCAGCACAATACTTCTTAACAAAAGAAATATTATTAGCTTTAAAACGAATAAAAGTCTTAGCTCCATTTGGACCAGACCGAGTAATCTGACTTGCATTTACTCTGATACCAGTAATGGCGAAAGTAGGAGATGGAACAGTATTACCCCAGATAGCATAGTTTTCTGCGACCTCTGAGATATATTCTTTCTTCAAATCAGCCAAGTCTACTTGCCAATCAACCTGATGAATTGTAACAAGAGAATCAATAGGAAGCAACTCATCACACTTAGCTTGAATTTCTGAAAGTTTACTTTTTTCAATACGAATCCCTGCGGCATTAGAATGTCCGTGGATTATTACCCCAGCTTCTTCAAGTAAACTTCTCAAATCTGAAACGTTTCCTTGAGAATAATTTCTCATAGACCCACCAAATTCGGTATCTGAAAAATTGCGCATCAAAACAACAGGTCGATAATATTTTGAAGCAAGTTTGTTAGCTACAAGTCCTGTAACAGTTTTCTTATCAATTACATTACTACAATCAACAAACAAAATACTTCTTTTATTTGCTTCTGTCTTTTTAATGATTTCCTCAACTTTTTCCATGAATGAACGTACTGCTGTATCTTGTCTACTCTTTACATTACAACAAGTCCTTGCCATATCCCATTGAAGAGTATGCTCTTCTGGTTCTGGCATAGGGTCATTCTTACTCTTACGTCGAGGTTTATAAATTATTGTTTCTTGCTCCCCACGAATAGCACGACACATATTAACGATTTCTTCTTCTGTGCCATATCTAAATACGCCATTAATTTTAGGAGCAATAGTCCAACCCATAGAACTAATAGTCCTACCATAAGGCATTTCATCAGCCAAACGGTCACAAAGTTCTTTAATGAAATCATTATGCCAATAGAACTCTTTTAGTCCCTCAAGCATATACCATCTTGCTTCAAGCTTCATGCTATCCATACCATCTGCTATCTCAGCAAGCGAAACAAGTTCCATAATATTGTCGAGAATTTCTGTATCAACATTATATTTTTCACAATAAGCTTCTGCAAACTTCATTACAACTCCTGTACCACAAATCGCAGTACAAGGATACTGACCATCTGTACTATTTACAGTCAAACAATAATTCACATAGCAATCCGTATGAAAACGAGTCTTATATTCAGACGGGTTCTCTTTATAAATGGAAATTGCTTTTTCTCTATCCATCCATTCGCCAGTCCAAGTATCTTGAGTCTCAGATGAAACTAAATGGTGGTCGAGAACTAAAATAGGAGCAGAAAAATTCCTTGTGATTTCAATAGCATCTTTAGCTTCCATTGATGCATCTGGAATTATAATCAATCCAAACTCATCTTTTGTAAAATTTGCTAACTTACTCATAGTAAGTCCGTGGTCTTTCTGGAAAGCATAAGTATAGTCTAACTTAACATCAGGTTTAATATATTTAAGAATCTGAGTTAAGGCAGAACTTGCCATTGCGCCATCACAGTCTCCATCCACATAAATTAGAATTTTACAATCTTCTTTTAATTTATCATGGACTAATTCTACAGCCTTGTCCATGTTCTTCATCAAGAATGGGTCATTCAACTCATTTCTGACAGGATGAACAAAACCCTTTATATCTGTAATACCATAGCTTTCAAGAAGAGTATCTAAAAAATCTACTTCTTCCTTAAACTAAGTATTAAATCTTGTCTTCCATTGTAACTTTTTCATCTATTATTTATCCTCGTCTACATAATTATCACCCTTGATTCCACTTCAACTTATTCATATCAAACTTTTCTGCGTTTGCAAATAACTTTTGAAATGTTTCTTTACCCTCATCAAAAGGAGAATCTTTGATTTTAAGTTTACCCTCTTTGTCTTTGATGATGTAAACTGCAAAACCCATTCCAGCTAATTTTGAAGCAATGGAAATAATTTTGTTTTTATACATCTCAAAGTCTCTTTTAGTTGCAGGATTACTATTGTACCCCTTAACTGCTTTTGAGTCAAACTCGTCAAAGTCTTTATCAAATCCAAGATAAACCTGTCTTACACCAAGGTCTCCTAAAAGATTGGCTTGCTTATTAGAAACAGAGAAACCACAAGTAGCTACAGCAATACTGTTCTTGCCGAAATAGGTATCTGAAAGCAAAACACTTTTTTCTCCCTCGACAATAATAGCTTTTCCACGTTCTTCTATTGCAGCTTTATTTTCATAAAGCCCATATAGATTCAGACCTAAAGAATGTCCATAATCTTTACCCTCAATAAATTCAGGCATATATTTATTGTTTTTATCTTCTGGTTTGAGACTTCTGCGACGAATACCAATTAACTGTCCATCTTCATTTCGATGTGGAATAATAATATGCTTTTGATATTCATACCATTTAATTCCATACTTTTTCATAGATTTTTCTGAGATGCCCTCTTTAAGCCATCCATCATAAATCTTATTTTCAAAATAGTTTAGAATTGTTTCGTCTTGAATAATTTTGTTGTTGATATTTTCGTTTTGGTTTTTAATTTTTTCGCGCCAGTCTCCCCAACCAGAAATACTCATATTATCTTCAAGGGTTCTCATATCGTCTCTATCATCTTTGCGATAAGTACCAAACCCCTTTTCTTGAGTTGATTTTAGCCCAACTTTATCAGCGATATAAAGAATAACACCTTTATAGAAATCTTTATCTCTTACATTTCTAATTCTTTTAATCCCCTCAAAAAAGCTCATTGCTCCACATGAAGTATAACAGAAAAAGTTTTTTGACTGAGTAAAATAACAGAGTTTAGGTTTAGAGCCTCCATGGCAAATAGTTTTAAACCACAAAAGTTGCTGACCAGTTGAACCATCTCTACTTGTGTGATTTAAAGGCGCACCATTTTCATCCATTATTTCAATCACAATCTCAGGTGTAACACGTTTTAATAATTCGTCTTTATCTATCATAATG
>ERZ1035037.17-NODE-17-length-72907-cov-144.868391_pt1 | contig 72907 bp, 92 predicted proteins | sample MGYA00520618_ERZ1035037 | MGnify/ENA primary metagenome ERZ1035037 (study PRJEB33766, sample SAMN09781741) | gut metagenome | biome: gut microbiome | host: Homo sapiens | place: Madagascar | study: EMG produced TPA metagenomics assembly of the PRJNA485056 data set...
TAATTGATATTTTAGAAATTAATAAATAATAAAATGTGTTTTAATTTTAAACCAGTCCGTCCCAGAAACTGCTGCCCTTCTTCTTGCCAGGCTGAGCACCGCCGTTCGTGTTGAGCGAAGGGGGCACGTCGTTCTTCTCCGAACGCTTCACCTTGTTCTGAATCTTCTCGTTACGACCCTGCATAGCTCCTTCCTCACGAGCCGAAGCCACGTCTGCGTCATAGTTCTGCGCATTCTTGAACAGTGCCCATGTCTCTGCCGACACCTTGCCGTCCTCCGCTTCGCCTATTATCTTGAAGAACTTCTCCCACAGGTCTGCCTTGGCATCATCGTCAAGACCCAGCTCGTCCATGGCATCTGCCGACTGTTTCAGGTTCTCCGCAATCTCTTTCTCGTGGCTCTCCTCGTCAGCCTTCTTCTGTTGGAAGTCCGCAATCTGCTGAGCCACTTTCTTGCTCATTTCCTCGTCCTCCAAGGCTGCGCCGATGTCAATACCCTGCTTCGCCATCCATTCTATCGGACTCATGTCGGGGTTGTCCTTCAAGTCCATGGCCATTGCTGCAAGCCAGCGGTTGTTGTCAAACATTTCGCTCAGCGCACGTCCGTTCTCCTCGTATGCCGACAAGGCGTCTGCATCCTCGTTCATCGCGCCGTAGCGGGCTTCTTTGTCCTCAAAGTCAATGTCCTTGTGACGCTTGCCGAAGCGCTCTGCAAAGGCCTTGCGGTTCGGACGTTCCTCCACAGGAGGTGCCATCGCATCCTGTCCGGGTGCAGCGTCATTCTTGTTTTTGTTTTCTTCGTCCATTTTTCTTTCTGTAAAATTTAGATTTGACTTTCTAAACCGCAAATATCTTAGTTTTTTATCACTGTTTTTCCGTCTTTCGTCTGTAGGACGAAAGACGGCATTTAGGGCTTGTTTTTCACGTATTTTTGCGCTGATACACAATGTTATTACATACAGAATATGCAGAAGAATATACCCACATTATCACGTGTTATGCCGTCCTCGGGCAAGACGTTCGACTCCGTACGCCGACGCATGGAGCACGAGCATGGCAGCAATACCGACTATGAGTTGTTGCAGCGATGTTGGCAGGCGTGGAATAATCTTGAAGCCGTACGCCTCGCTCGCGACCGGGCTAAGCGCTATTGCTACGGCGACCAGTGGGGCGACACCGTAAGGGTCTACAAGAACGGGTTCTATTACGACTATACCGAGCGTGAATATCTCAAGAAGAAAGGCTCTGTCCCTCTCTCCAACAATGTCATGGTCTCTATTCTCAATACCATAGTCGGACTCTATGCCAAGCAGGGCACCGAGCCTGTATGCTTCGCACGCACACGCTCCTCTCAGTCCCTCTCCGATATGATGTCTGCCACAATGCAGTGCAACTGGCAGAACACACAGATGGAAGACCTCCTCAAGCATGTCCTCGAAGATTATCTTATCGGTGGTGTTGTGGTCTGCCGTGAGACGTACGAAGACCGCGAACAGGAGATTGACGACTCTTGGACTGACTACGTCGAGCCTAACTATGTCTTTTGGGAGGGCGGCTCCGACCCCCGACACCTCGACTTCTCGCTTATCGGTGTGCTTCATGATGTGTCAAGGGAAGACCTTTACAAGAAATTCGCAAAGGACGAATACGGACTTGACGTCAATCGGCTCAACCGTATCTTCAACATCGACCCCGACGACGTTTCTACCGAGGGCACGCTGCACAACGACATCAACGACTTGTCTAATATCTCGTTCGATGTTCCGTCTCGTCGTGGCCATTGCGTCCGTGTCATTGAGGTGTGGACTACCGAGACCAAGTATCGCTACCAGTGTTACGACCCAATAGCCACCAACGAGTCTGATGCCTACTTCCGTATCGAGTGCGACGACAAGGCTCTTATCACCCAGCTCAACGCCAAGAATGCAGAGCGCAAGCGTCAATACGACCTTATGGGCGTACCGCCTGAGGATAGAGCCTATATCACATCCAAGAAGGTAGCCGATAAGTATTGGTATTACACCTACATGGCACCCGACGGAACTGTCCTCTGTCGTGGCGAGTCGCCCTATGATTTCAAGTCTCACCCCTTCACCGTCAAGCTGTATCCTTACATCAACGGCGAAATCCATCCCTTCATGGGCAACATCATCGACCAGCAGCGTTACATCAACCGCCTTATCATTATGAACGATATGGCGATACGTTCCTCTGCCAAGGGTCTTATGCTCGTGCCTACACAGGTTCTCGACGGTATGACGCCCGACCAGTTTGCCGAACAGGCCACCGAGTACAACGGCATGATATTCTACACTCCTAAGGCTACACTACCCAACTCGCGCCCCGATGTCATTACATCCAACGCCGTCAATCTCGGCACCAACGAACTCCTACAGATTGAGCTTAATCTCATCCGTGAGGTTTCCAATGTGTCGGGTGCTCTACAGGGCAAGACTCCTACAGCCGGCACGTCTGCTTCACGCTATGCCCAGGAGTCGCAGAATGCCTCCACCTCTCTTTATTCTATCCTGAAGGACATAGAGTCGTTCACCGAGAACGTCGCTCAGAAGAAGTGCATGATGATCAAGCAGTACTACGAGGACGGACGCATCATCTTCAATCGCGACTACACGTCCACGTTGGAGTACGACCGTATGGCTGCACGCGACATCAAGTTCAAGATTTCCATCAAGAACGCAGCTGCCACCGCTGCCTATCAGAACAACATCAACGACCAGCTCGACAAGCTCCTCGAACTTGGTGCTATCAACGTCGTTCAGTATCTGCAGAACCTCAACGCCCCGTTTGCCGACCGCCTCCTGCAGGACATTCAGAGTCAGCAGGCAGAGCTTGAAGCGCAGCAGGCGGAAATGGGACAGCAAGCACCACAGAACGGAGTTGTGCCGGGGGCGGACCAAGAGGCGGTAGAGAGAGCGCAGGGGTATTTGATGCAATAAAACATTTTGTATTGAATAAAAATATAAAAGGAAAACATGGCAGAGATAAGTATTGAATATTCGAAAATAACGTCATTGGCGCGGCAGCAGCTCTCCATCATTGGAAAGCACCATAAATCGCCGACGGGAGGGACATTGTTCGCCACAACAACACTGTCGGAGATAGAGGTATGCGTAATGCCGACACTTATTGTGGGAGCAGCCCAAGTGATAGTTGGGGAACTGTCGCCAATAGTAACCGCTTACGGAAGCGACAAAACAAAGCTAACCTTTGACATTGAGAAATCACGTTGGGGAGACGCTTTGCCATCGGCTTTTGCAGATAATATAAAAATGTATATAGTGGCAAATGTAGTGCAATCAGTACTTAATATGTCCGTGCCAGACATTGCTCCAAAGTATACATCGGACGCGCAGCTGCTTCTTGCTTCGCTTGTAAAAATGGCATTTGTGAAGAAACCGCCTGGAACGTCAGTCACAGTATACAATGTAAGCGGTACTGTGACAATAGAAGACAATGAGAAGACAGACGGATATAACAAAGACAATAAAACCACCTAATTATGAAGATAACATTCACCATATCCAAACCCCTCGCAATAGAGGCAGTAAAGAGCGACACCTACATCAAGGGGTCTATAGACTCAGCCACACAGCAAGGGGCAGACAAACTAAGATACAACGAGACAGCTGGTGACATATCCGTGCATGAAAGAAAGTTGGGTAAGGATTTCGTGCGAGGTGTGGAACGGTTGAAGACGGTCTATGTAGATTTCTTTATTCCAGACCACCTGTCGGTAGGCAACAATTGTATATCGGCAACATACGACCAAAGTAACGGTTCAGCAGGTGTAACAATTGTTATCCCGCGACGTTTCAACGGTGCGCTTACCGATGCCATTGCAAACTACTCACAACAGTATGTGGAAGAATACATGACATACCAATGGTGGCTGTCAGCAGGAATGCAAGCACAAGCAGAACCCCATGCAGTCATGATGAAAGACTTGGAAGACCGCATACGCAAATCATTCACTATTTCCTCTCCTTTGCAAGCAACCGCAGATTACTCTTCGGTGACGGGAAAGATGTGCAATGATGATGGGTCGGACTTCACCGGAAACTAATGTATCACTAACAAAAAAGTATTGGCTATGATAATTAAATTTCAAATCATAAAGTCGCTTATACGTGAGGCATTCCAGTCAACCACCTACCTAAAGGGACAGATGGACAGGCTTGCGCAAGGTGCGAACAATGCTCTTGTGGCAAGCGAGACGGGAGGCGATGAAGCATTGCATGAGCGAGTGTTCACTTCGGATTTTCATGCGGCATTGGAAATGCTAAAAACGATATTCGCCGACTACCTCGTGCCAACGTCCCAGACTATAGGCGACAATGCGATATACTACAATGAGAAAACGGACGACATTGTAGAGTTCACGCTGTCGGTGTCGAAAAGATTCAACGGTTCGCTAACAGATGCGTTGGCCCGGCTGAGCGCCAAGTATACCGAGGATTACGTTACGATGCAATGGTGGATAAAGACCACCAACGCCAAGCAGGCTGAACCCTACCAGGCAGCACTTCTGAAAGACGAGGCTGACATACGCAAGTGCTTCATCCTTTCTGCTCCCAGTGTCCCCATAGTCAGGTTCCCCACCTCTATCACTGCCAAGGTCGACGGTTCCGACAACGGAGGCGAAGTTACAATTTCCATTGACGAAAAAGCAACGGTTTCCTACAGCCTTAATGGCGGTGCTGTCGACGACATCGAGGCACGTTCTTACGACCCGAGTATATTGCGAGTTGACCGGCATATATTGCCAAAGACATTTGTGCTCGTACCGCTGAACACTGGAATAGCTAAAGTCCGGCTGTTCTCTCGCCACTCCGACGATGTGTACACCGAGTTTACAGCTATTGTAACCAAGAATTAAATGGAGGATTACATGAATCACGATTTTTCCGAACTTCATCCGCACATGGCTTCTCGTGAAAGGGGATGGCATCCCGTCCCCAATCCACTTGCGCCTCAACCGCCCCATCGTGCTTATGGGCACACAGTCAAGCATATTTTCGTGCAGGCCGACCAGCTCTTCTACGATGTCGATGCTGTCACGGGGCTTATACAGCGTGCTTCACGTCCCGACCAGGCAGCCCCCGACATTGTCACTTCCGAGTCCGACACCTATCGCCCCATGTTCTTCCGTTGGTTCGACAAGTACATAGCCAATGTTGAGCATTGCCTTTCCGCTTTCGTTCTCAAGCCCGAAGGCGTCACCCGTCTCAACGACCTTAAGGAGTGGGACGAGCGGGAGATTTCTCTTCTCATGCCCGACTACTGGGATGCCACCGTCTACGACTCTCTTGTCAAGGCTATTCATCAGTACGTCGTTGACGGCACTCTATACGAGTATCTCTCCATCACGCTCTCCTCACGCGACTTTCGCACTATCGACCGCAAGCAGTCCCTTGAAGAAGGCATTACCAACATACGAGCCCTCTCCTGCCGAGTCATACCCGGCACAGTCCATAAGCATCTGAAGCCATTCTAAAGCGATTGCACCCCAAAAAATTTCACCCCACGGCTCAGTCGGCTCAAAAAGGCCCAGTAAGGCCATCAAATAAAAACCCAATTCATATGCAAAAGACTCTCGATGACATTCCTCTCATATCCGAGCGTCGCAAGAAGCTTCTTCCTGCCGGGCGCAAGGCGCAAAAGGAGTTCATACGCGACCTCCTCTCTACCAATCAGGAGAAGTTCGAAAAGCTGTTCTCCGAACTTGCCGAGCACGACCCAAAGGCATGGCTACTTCTCTATCACGACATGCAGAAGCACGTCGTCCCCAAGCAGTCCCAGCTCAACGTTTCCGTAGGCATCAACAAGGATTTTCAGGAACTCCAGGCACTATCCACTACCAAGACCGACGACCCTCTTGCCATTGGTGCCAATCCCGTTCCACGCATCGAAGATGCCGACTTCGAAGAACTAAAGGAGTACGAAGGACTCTGATTAATGATTAATTATTAATTATTAATTATTAATGTTTATCAGCAGTCCATAATCAAAGGCTCAGAAAGGCCTAAAAAGGCTCAGTAAGGCCCATTAAATAATTAGAAAATGCTCATTACCGACCGTGACATAGATGCTTTGGTAGCCGAAAACCAATCTCGCTACAACGAAATCTACGGGCCTTACGACCCGTGGACAGGCATCGGCTGCTACGATTTTGAGTCACGAGTCTGTCTCGAAATACCCGACTTCATCATACCCAAGATGTACGTTCCCAAGGAGTGCATGCGCACCCTCCTTTACAAGAACCTGCAGCACTACGGCACATTGAAGGACGTTCTTATCTGTGTCCTCCGCAAGGACTACGACGAAGACTCGCCCGACACGCAGAAGCTACGCGCCCTCCTCACATTTGAGATTTTCAAGGTACGTTTCCGGGAAGACCCCGAGTTCGCCCTTTTCTGTACTGATAAGATTGAGGACAAGAACACGGGCGATATGATTCCCTTCCGCCTTAACTACCCACAGCGACGGCTCATAGCTCTCTTCGAGAAGCTGCGCCACGAGAAGAAAGCCATACGTGTCGTTATCCTTAAGGCTCGTCAGTGGGGTGGCTCTACGCTCACGCAGCTCTACATCAAGTGGATGCAGGACTTCCGTCACGACGGATGGAACGCCATTGTCCTCTCACAGGTCAAGTCTACGTCCAAGAAGATTAAGGCTATGTACCGCAAGGCTGTTGAGCGTCAGAAGGGTTGGACTATCGGACACCCGGGCACACAGCTCATGCTCTCGCCCTACGAAAACTCACCCGACGACTTCATCGTCACCGATGGCAATAAGGCTTTGCGCCGCTCTACGCTTACCGTTGCCTCCTTCGACAACTTCGATGCCGTCCGTGGCAACAACTTCCACTGTGCCCACTATTCCGAGGTTGCCTATTGGAAGAAGACACCCGAGCACGACCCCGAAGGCGTTATCTCGTCTATCTCTGGCGGTATACATAATATTGAGGACAACATCGAGGTCTTCGAGTCTACAGGCCGTGGCGCTTCCGGATTCTTCTACGACCGCTGCCAGCTTGCCATGGATCCGTCCAACAACGATGCCTACGCCTTTATCTTCATTCCTTGCTTTATCATCGAGAACGATATGGAGCCTGTCGAAGATGTTCGTGCCTTTGCCGAGTGGCTGCTGCGCAACAAAGACCGCTCCACCTGCCCTAAAGGTTTTCGCGAAACGGGCAAGTTCTTTTGGCGTATGTGGGAAAAGGGAGCTTGTTTCCAGGCTATCAACTGGTATCGCAACTTCCGCAACAAGTTCAAGACGCACGCCTTCTGTGCCACTGAGGCTCCTATCGACGAGGAGGAGGCTTTCCGCAATTCCGGCAATCTTGTCTTCAATCCTTACTCCATCGACGACCTCCGTCATGGCGAAGTCAAGAAGCCCAAGTTCCTTGCCGACATCGTCACCTCTGGCAAGAAGTCTTACGACACCATACGCAACTCCAAGATTACCATTCGTGATGATGGCGAGGGCGAACTCAAGATTTGGAGTCTGCCCAACAATCAGATTCTGCGTGTTTCCGACCGCTACGTTGTCAGCGTCGACATCGGTGGCAAGTCCTCTACTTCCGACTACACCGTTATGACTGTCCTCGACCGTATGGGCATGATGCCTTCCGTCAAGGACAAGCCTCGTGTCGTGGCTCGCTACCGTGGGCACTGCCGTCACGACGTGCTTGCATGGAAGGCTGCTGCTCTCGCTCACTATTACGACGATGCGCTCCTTGTCATTGAGTCCAATACTGCCGACCGTGAGAAGAACAACAATACCGAGGGCGACCATTTCGGCTCTATCATCAACGAGATTGCCGACTACTACCCCAATCTCTACCAGCGCCGTTCCTCTCCCGAAGATACTACCGGCAACGTCCTCGCCAAGTATGGTTTTCAGACCAATAAGATTACGAAGGGTTGGCTTATCGACAACCTTGAAGCCTTCGTCGACGACCGCCTATGGCACGAACCCGACACCGAAATGTATCACGAGCTGCGCATCTACGAGCGCAAGGAGGATGGCTCGCTTGGCAACATCGAAGGCTCGGGCAATCACGACGACGTGCTCATGTCCACCGCCATTGCCCTCTACGTCTCCACCCACGAAATGGAAATCCCACGCTGGCGCACCGACGAAGGCCTTAAGCATCACTCCGACGGAGTACGCACCGAAGCCTCCATCTAAGAATAAAAAAATATCAAAGGCTCACCCCATAATCAAAGGCTCAGAAATGCCCAGTCGGCTTAGTAAGGTCCATTAAATCCCCACGGCTTAGTAAGGCTCAAAAAGGCCCAGCAAGGCCCAGTAAATTTTAAAAACAATTCACTATGCAAAAGTCACTATCTTTCAACAAAGGCATCACCACATCACCGTCCGACCTCCTGTCCGACGACACCGAACTTTCCGCCTCACGCGACCTTATCTTCCGCAATGGCGAGATACAACCCCTACGACAGGCAGCAACCTTCGGACAAACCGACCATAAGTTGCTCTATATCCACAAAGGAGCCGACTACACCAACGCCATCACATACGATGGCACCAACCTTTATTGGGGAGCGCTCGACACGGACAGTGGTGCTATCAGCAAAAACGAAGATAAGTTCTCCGTAGGTACAGTATCTGATATTTCATCAGTTGGCAACACCCTCGTCGTAGCCACCGATGAAGGCATATATTATATATTATATAAGGGGGGAAAGTACATTGGTCTCGGTAATAACATACCTTTGGCTGAAATAGATTTTGATTTTAAAAACATAACGTTTGATATGAAATTCGAACAATCTTCGCGTACTCCATGTAATTACAGCAATTGTGTTAGCCAACTGTCTGACGAAAAAGCCTACTATGGAGCAAAACACGAATTTATGTCTGCTGGAGGCTCTGCTCCAAGCGGGTATAAAACAACGTCTGTATATCATCGTTATAAAATAATAGATTCCTCGAAAGAAAGTGATTTCCAAGATACCATACAGGGACATGTCGCACAAGCGATTAATTGGGTTAAAGAAAAAGGTGTTTTTGCTTTCCCGTTTTTCTTGCGATACGCATACAAGTTATACGATGGCTCATATACAAGAATATCTCCTCCTATAATTTGTTACCCATCAGTTAATCGGAATTTCCACATGTGCCATTATGTTTGGGATTCCATAAATAAGGTTTTTTCATATTCCACAAGTGGAAGCACATACGGAACAAACGAATTCTATTTTATCGAATTTGCCGAATTGAAATATAAATTTGGATTAGGCGCTCAAAACAAATTGAAAAATTGGTCGGATATAATCAAAGGTATTACAGTCTTTGCTACCGAACCGGTACTGTCTTTCCATATTGATAGAGGTTGGAAAATAGTTGAAGCTAACGATACTAACAAAAGACCTCTTTTTAACAAAGCGTTTCTTACGTATAAAGAGAAACTTTTCAACTATAATGACGACACCTCAACACAAAATTGGAATGGCAAGGATGGAGGTAGATATATTGCAAAACAGCAGATTCAGCCGACATATCGTGATGATAATGATATAATCGATGAATTGTTAACGCGTACGCAGTTTTACAAATTGTTTACAATTCCTTTAACTGAGTTTGACGACGAATGGCACACAACGGCATCTGGGTCTTCCGGTGATAAGATACGTATCAATCAAGGATTGCTTTTAAATCTTGCACAACAGGAGCAACTCCTTAATGATGATTATTATGGGTGGTGCAAGCTTAGTGCTGCCAAATGTATTACGTACAACAACCGTATTAATCTGATTGGTGTCAAACGCTTTCCTGTAAAACGGATTGACTTTAGTTTTAGCATGGCGGTGAATTACGGAGAAACCAGCACTCAATATGTTCATATCGTTTCCGATAAAATGGACACTTGGATTGGAACAAATTTTATTGTTTCATCAGACACAGATAGCGGAAGTTGGTTCTATTATCCAGATCCAAACGCTACGGAGTTTGTAACAAAAGAAAATGGAGGCCTTTTCAAGAGAATTCCGTTACAACAACATCCCAGACTGCATGGAGCTTATGCGTTTTCCGAACTTCCTTGTGGTAAGAAGACAGTGTTTAACGAACAAGTTGATACTACAAGTTACACCTCCCCCTACGAAGTCCTCGACTCCCAAATCTTCACCTCCGTTGTCAACAACCCCTTCGTCTTCCAGGCATCGGGCGACAACACCGTAGGCACTGGCTCTATCCTCGGCATCGCTGCCAACACCGAGCCTATATCACAGGGACAGTTCGGACAATATCCGCTCATCGTCTTCACTACTGAAGGCATCTACGGACTCTCCGTCAACTCCGAAGGACTCTACTCAGCATCCTATCCCATTTCGCGCGAAGTCTGCAACAATCCCGAGTCAATAACACCCACGGGCAATGTCGTCTACTTCACCTCCGACAAGGGACTCATGGCTGTAGCTGGCGGCACTGTCCGTTGTGTCAGTCCACAACTCTCGGGAGCCAATCCGCCGTACTCCGACGCTACGGTCAGTTTCCTTACCTTCGTGCGCAATGCATTCCTTGCCTACGACTATCGCGACTCGCTGCTGTTCATCTACAACGTCAGCTACGACTACGCATACGTCTATAATCTTCTTGACGGAACCTTCGCCACCATATCCCTTGGCTCTAAGCGCATACAGCGAGCGGTCTCCAGCTATCCCGACACGCTCCTTCAAGATGCCGACAACAACGTCTATTCCTTCCGCAAGATACCCGTAGCACAGGACGATACGAACGCCTATTCCGGTACGTTCACCACACGTCCCCTCAAACTCGGCTCGTCCATACAGCTCAAGACCATCCATCAGATAGTCCATCTGTTCAACTCCGCCGACGGCACACTCAAGCTGCGGGTCTACGCCTCCAACGATTGCCGTAATTGGGTCGAACTACACTCTCTGCACGGCAAGCCATGGAAGTACTACCGCTTCAGCTACACACTCTCCAATATCTCGGCATCCGACACATTCGCTGGCACAGTAATAGACTTTGCCCCACGATTCACCAACAAGATAAGATAACAACCGATTCTCCAAAATTCAGTAAGACCCATAGCCCCCTCCCCAGCAAAGGCTTAGAAAGGCTTAGTAAGGCTCAGCAAGGCCTATCACCATCCCCCCACGGCTCAGTCGGCCCAGAAAGGCTCAACAAGGCTCATTACCCATTATCAAAAAAAAGGGGTGCCAGCGCCTCACGGCTCCAACACCCCCATACCAATATAAAAACTACTTTCCTTGTTAATCAATAACCTAATAAACCTTAAATCTTAAAAACGAAAACACAAAACCTAATATGTAGCAGTACAAATGTAGCAAACCATTTACATTTGGTATAAGCATCATTATCAATATTACAGGCATTCCTGCCTTCATGTATTCCTTCCATTTTCCCGTCTTTCCCCACATTATGCCGAACATCGCAAACAGCATACCCGACATTCCTACGGTCGGTTTGTCTGCCCACATCGGCAGCCAGCTCGCAGCCACGGCTATCACATAGCCTACAGTTACGTTCATACGTTGTCTTACGCTCCATAGCACAAACAGGTTTGCAGCCATGTGCCAGACGTTGGCGTGAAGAAAACTATAGGTGAAGTGGGGTAGTAATCCGCTGTGTGCACTGAACCCCTCCAGTCTACTGCCTGCCGTCAGCAGCACGATGCTTAGAGCCGTCAGCAACAGCTTTGCTCTTACGTCCACTTCCATACACTTCACCATGTCTGAAATCCTTACCATATAGTCTGCATTTGACAAACGTGTCCTTAATCGTGCGGGGAGCCATAAAGAACTCCGGCGCTGGTTGTGATACTATAATAGGGCATAGAAACCACAGTGACTTGCCTATATACTCCTTTCTCTGAGTCAGCTCCTGCATCCTCTCAAACAGCGAGTAGTACAGTCTCTGCTTGTTGCTGCCCAATGCGTTCACTATCGAGAAGTCACCCACAACCATTCTTCTCAGCTTCTCATAAGCCTCCTTAGCCGTGATATAATACCGTGGAGCAGGATGCTTCGCTATCTTGTCCCATACCTCCTGCTGGCTCCAGCATTTCGGATACACATCGCGATAGGCTTTTGCCAAGTCTTCACGTTGCATACGGGTTATATCATAATTTTGTTTGGTCATAGGGTTATGGTTTTCTGATACAAAAATACGCAAACTTAGCCACATAACCAAGTTTGCGTATCAAAATAAACAATAATTAATAATTACATCCCCATCACCAAAGGCTCAGAAAGGCCTAAGAAGGCTCAGCAAGGCTCATTATCCTCCTTAAGCCTCAGCCTCACCAAAGGCTCAGAGAGGCTTAAGGAGGCTTAGTTAGGCTCACACTCTCAGCCTTACTCCTCACTAATCCTGTCTAAATCAGCAACAGCTTCCTGCATCTTTCTGTTTATATCCTCATTAATCGAGTTTATCACAGTTTGGTCTTTCGCTCGTTTTAGAAGTTTGTTCTTCGCCGTAATATACTTATCAGCAGCCTCATATATCCTAAGCATCTTCCCTTCTTTGGTTTTCGAGAACTTATACTTAGTAGCAGCATTATGGATATTCATTACAACATCCGAAGTATTGGTCTTCATCTGTCGCTTGTTGTATTTCAACTGTTCCAGCTCGTTGACATAGTTATACCATTTTGATTTGGTACGCTGCATGTCATTGCCCTCTTTCGGAGTGTAGTTGAATACACGATAGAATGGTATAGAGTTCGGGGCGACATTCTTCCATTCCTTTTTGAAGCCTTCTTTGAAGCCCTTATCATCCTTAATACCCGACACGACACCATTTACAAGTGATTTGCCCGTCTGATAGGTTCTACCAATCGTAGCACCTGTTCCACCAGTATAACCTTCCACAATATGTTGCAATCCATAAGGAGCTGTAAAGAAGTCCGCAGCATCAGCCATCATGCCACTACCCTTCAAGTCCTCGTTCGTATCATCGATACCGTTGAAGGTCTTGTTAGCCCACTTGTTGATAGTCATATATACATCGTTCGTGTTATCGTAGGCACTCTTCCATCTTGGTGCTCTATCAAGATAATCCTTATCACGATATATAGGCCTGCCCGTCCAGTTTCTGTTGAAAGCAAGTTCTAATTCAGGCTTCGCTACAGTCGGAGTCAGAGAGAGAGCAACGTCTTCGAGCGATTCCTTTATTCCACTCGACGGAGAATGATGTCCTAAGAAATCTGAGGCAGGAACAAGCTGTGCCATCTGTCCGATGACATCAAAGCCTATAGGAGTGTCACTCTTTAGACTTTCATCCACCATGTATCCGGCAGCAATATCACCCAAGCCATAGAAAGCTCTAAGCTCTATACCCATAGGTATTGTCTTGAAATTACCGGCTCCCCAATAGATGCACAAGTTATTGCGACGCTTCCATTCTGGCAATTCCGCGTATGGGTTCTTCACGCCATTGCGTTTCTTCTCGTCCTCTTGACTTATAAGCAGCTGATTCAGCAATGCAACTGCAATATTCAGCCCAAAAGGCATTGCGCCGAAAGCTATAGCAGCCGTCTTTGGTGCATGTTTAATATTTTTGGCAAAAAGGTTTGCGCCTTGCACACCTGCGTTATAGAACATGGTCTGATTCTTCATGTAGCTATTGAACCATCCTACCGACTTTCTGAATGCAGTATTCGTCTTTCCGTCATACTCAGTCTTCAAGCTCTTTACTGCATCGCCCGAACCATGACGGTTGAAGTTTGAAGAAACCTCCTTAGCGTCATAGATACTCTTGCCAATGCTTCTACCGCGCTTTCTTGATACACAGTAGGTAGAGTAACGTGCAACGTTTTCTACTACTTCGTTTGCCAATTCAACAAGCGCACCGCCTTCTTTCAGCTTTTTCATAAGCCATCGGTCGCCATCTTTGTTTCCTGTCTTTACAAGATTCTCATATTCTTTTATTATGTCCTCATATTTCTTTAACGAAACAAAGCCTGTCTCACCGCCATTGTCCATAAACTCCTTGAACCAACGCTCTTTCTGATTATTTGTATCCAAGCGTCCCTCTTTGTAACGTCTGAACATTCCAAGATAACCGCCATCAAAGCTGCCATCCTTTCGTCTTACCATAGACCCCCAGTTCTTTGCATACTCCATGCAGAAGTCCCAAGTATAACCCATTCCTTCCTTTGTCAAGTTGGCCGATGCAAACGTCAAGTCTCGCATAAGGTTTGAAGAGATAAAGTCAGGGTTAAGCGAAGTGTTTAATTGTGCACATATTCTGTTCAATTTTGCAGACTTTTCTGTTGCCCAATTTCGTGTGCCCGAGTCTCTGAGCAATCCATTAATAGCTTGTGCTGCTCTTGGATTTCCCTGGCAAACAAATCTGCGCACTCTACCGTTTACATATACATTAACTATGTGTTGGTTCATGTCGCTGCTGCGCTCAAACTTATAGCCAATGTCGCTTTTCCTTCTCGCTATCTTTGCCTCGCCTTTAGCTTGCTTCGCTTTCATGGTGGTCTCAAAGGTGTTCAATATCTCGTTGATCTGCTCTTGGGTTGAGTTCTCGGGAATGTTCGGCATTACTTCCTCCCATACCTCATTACCGTCAACGGTATGCTTCTCTACCCAAGGCTTAATCTCCACAAATATTCTGTCCTTAGCGTCGCCCTTCTCGTAGACTTCCACAAAGCGCATGAAGTGTTGCTTCTCCACGTTCTTGCCACCATTTATTATAGAAGACTTTGCCAAAGCTGATATCTGTGCCAATACATTGACATCACTAAGGCTCTCACGTCCGCTTGCCTTTTCAATTACAGAACCTATTTCGTTCTTTGTGTCGCCCCCCGAAATGTAACCGTACACATCTTCAGCAACAGTTTCATCGAATTTTCTCAATGGAACATACCAGTCGAACATTTCTTTCAAATGGTCTCTTTCGTTTTTATCCTTGAATCCGTTGGCATACTCTTGGTCTATAGTGAAGTCGGTAGCTTTCTTCTTGGCATCCCAGAAGCTTTTCACCAATTCTGCCCCAAGCTGACTTTCCGTGCTCATCACTTCGTCTATAACGTTAGCATCGTCATATTCCTCGCCTTTCTTCACGTCATAGATTCCGTGCATACCCGAGTAGTCATGTTCCTCTGCCTTGAAGTCCTTGTCTATGTTCTGCACAATCCACTCGTCCATCTGACGGTAGTACTCCCTTAGGTCTATCTGTCCCGAACGCAGCTTCTGCCCAAGGTCGCTCTTCTCACCGTTCCAATCAGCCTCCAAAGCATCAATGCTATCGGATTCTTCACTCTTCACTTCTCTCTTTTCTCTTATCTTGTCTCTTACAAAGAGCACACGGTTTCTCTCCAGTCCGTGCTTCTTTATAAAGTAGAGGTTGGCGTTTCGTGTCTGCTCTGCTCCGTCCTTGCCGGGCATTGCCGACACCACTTTCTTGAAGGCGTCACCTAATGGCTCTGTGCATTCTCTGTCGTATCTTTCGCACATCTGCATCACCATACTACCCATTCTATTATGGCATAACAACGGATTGAAAGCCGAAGGTATGTCTGTATAAGCATCCTTCACGCCCGAGATTATCTGCATGGCTTCCTGTAACGACTGCATGTCGTCCACGGTACTCTCCCTGAAAGCATACCATTTCGTACTAAGTCGTCTGTTATACTCCTCTATTTTCGATGCAGCCATTGGTGAAGTTCTATAGTGTACACGTCCGTCTGTTGCCTCGTCAAAATCTTTCTTGTTGAGGTCTAACAATCCATGTTTCTTGCCGTTGTTGTCATACAACATACCGTTTTCTTCCGTGATAGAAAAATCATTCTCGTGCTCTATCTTCCACTTCACGGCATCCGCTCTCATCTTCCACCACGGATCATTGCCTTTCTTCTGTACGTTCTTCGCCAGCCACAGCATATACTTCACGTCCTTCACGTTAGGCGATATTCTGTAGCCAATCTCGTGCAGAGCGTCCGTCACCTTGTTCTTGATGTAGTTCCAGAACCCGGGTTCGCCCTTGCCCTTCTCGGCGCTCTCGGCTATGAACTCCTCTATAGCGTCATAGAACCCCATAGAGTCCTTGCCCATACGTTCCTTCACATAGGCTCTCAGTTCGGCATTCACAGGATTGTCCAAGTCCAGCCAAAGACCTCTCATATAGTCGTTGAACTTGTCTCCGAGCAATCCTCTCATGCCCTTATGTCCCACGGTCTCGTGCCATACGGTCTTCTCCGCAGTATAGGCATCGTGTATATTCGGCATATACAGATGCACCTCACCGGTCTTCTCGTCATACCAGCCCGTCACCTGCTTGCCGTTCTCAATGTCACGGCGCACCTGCTCGTTGCCAATCTCCTCAACCGAGTTCACCATCTTCACCTTACCGCCAGTCTGCTCAGCAGCCTTGTCAATAGCCTTACCAATCCGCTCGTTCAAAGGCTTAGAAAGGCCTGAAGAGGCTTCGTTCGGCTTATCGCTCTCTTTCCTAAAGAAAGTCTCCCCATCTGTTAAATCTTTACTCTCATCAAGCAATTTCTTGTCCGAATCGTAGGATTTCTCAACTCCTTGCAGTAACTTTGCAGTATCAATAGAGTTGTTTGATGCATCCGAAGGTGGTCTGTCGGGATTTTCTCGCTTTCCAGGGGAGTCAAGCAGCTCTATTTTTGTTACCTCATAGCTATGAGGCTTGTTTTCTTCCCCTCCTCTAAACTCTTGCATAGTAGTCTTCACACGGTATGTTTTACCGTCTATCTCTACTGCACCATAAAGTCTATGCACCAAAACTCCTTCTCCGTATCCATTCTCTACACTACGCAATCCGTCCTCACCCTTCTTGTAATCAGGATGAATCTCTGCCTCGATGCTCTCATGAATAACATCTTTTAGCTTAGAAAGAACTGACAAGTGAGTGTCGAGATTCTCGCTTTTCTTTACTGCGCTTTCTGAAAGGTATTTATCTATTGCTTTTTTACTAATAGTGTAGGTCGTTCCGTCGCGCATGGTTGGCAGTTCTTGTTTGCCAGTTGTTACAAGATTACTAATAGCCCATGCTTTGGCGTTGTTGAGGGTTTCTCTTTCCTTGCTTCCAAAGCCATGCTTCTCAACCTCTACCACCTTCACCTTCTCCTTATTCAGATTAGGCATAACGATACCTTTCTCCTTCACTGCTCTGTCTCTCACAGCGTCAAAGTGTTCCTTGCTGTCTGAGAAGGTGTTGCCAAGCTCCATGCGGTAATGCTGCTTCGCCTTATTATACACCTCGGCAGCATGCTCGATTCTGTACATCACACCCTTGCCCTCGTACTTCTTCTTCAAGTATCGCTGCATTTCCTCCTCGGTCATGTCAGCCAACTTGCAAGTCAGCTTCTTAAGCTCGGCAAGCACAGCCTGGCTCGTCTCGTTTCTTGTCTGACGTTCCTGCTGTTCAAAGGTCTCGTACGTACTGGCAAGGAATTTCTTCTTCTGCTCGGCACTATAACCCTCCATGTCAAACGGAATGGAATAGTCCTTCCAGTCGCCTCTAACGCGCACGTTGATGCCGCCCTCGTTAAAGTCTACCCTTGCGTCCTTCAACTCCTTCAAGTCCTTCACGGTCTGCTTGCTCTTCTTCATCATTATCGCTTTCGTGTCGATAATACGGTCAGGCATTTCCACGTCGCGCAAATCCTCGAAGAAATCCTCTATCTTGTCGTAGTGTCCGCCCAAGTTCCACTTCTCCACACTGCCAGCCTTGGCACGCATAGCCTCGTTGCTTATCTTGTCCACTACTACCACACGGCAGACAACATTAGTACCTGCCTGTTTGAACACGATGTCGGGCAGCTCTACCTCCGCACGCATTACGGCGGTCTTCTCGCCCTCAATCCATTTCTCAAACTTCTTGTCTGTCGAACCTCTTGGAATAAGGGCCACAACACGACCGCCTTCCTCCAAGTGCTTGAATGCCTTACCCAAGTGAGCAATGGCTGTTGCACCGGCTGTACCGAACGGCGGGTTCATCACCACAACGTCGTGCTTGTTGCTGATGTCATAGTTCTCGAATATGGTGTTTTGGAACTTTCGGCCCAGTCCTCCTGCCTTCAACTGTAGTTTGGTGAACAGGCTCTGACTCGGCTCTATCGCTACCATTTGATTGCCCTTAGGCGCATATCTCGCTATAGCACCGTGTCCAGCACTCGGCTCCAACACTGTATCGCCTTCGCCCATATTCGCCCATTCCATCATCTTGTAGCCCAATGGTTCCGGGGTTGGAAAGTAGTCCACACCCTCACGGTTGCGAGAGTTCAGCTTCTGGTTAGAGTAGTAGTCAAGCACAGCATTGTCAAATCCGTCTGTGCTTTGGTCTTTAGGCGCGTCAAATTCCTTGCCGCCTACGCCCTGCTGATCGATAGGCACCACTCCGCTATGCTCCAGTATACCGTTGGCGAAACTGTCCCTTAGGTTTCTTGCCTGACTGCCAAGCGCAAGGTTCTCTGTCGTCGATACCTGGTTGTTGAACTTCTCGCCGAACAGCATCATTTCTGAGTTAAGTCCCAATATCGGGTACTCAAATATGGCGTTGCTCTTGTTGCCGATACGGTAGGTACGTCCCTCAATCTGCAATGCTGTGATAGGACTCTGAGGCAACGCCAGTGTAATGCACACACGCTGATGCTTGCCCGTAGTGTCATGCAGCGAGATACCTTCCTTTCCGCTCGCCTCCTGTATCACGATGATGTTCTTGCCACTATCGTCGCTATTGAAGGTGTCCACTGCCTTGTCCTTCACCTTCGTGCTTTCCTTTCCACTGAAGAACAATACCTTGTCCTTGCCGAACACCTTGGCTATCTGCTCTCTCGGCATGTTGTAGTCCAATGTCTGCTCCCACTCCAACAAGTCGGCATACTTCTTTCTGAAGTCCTTCACAGCCTGTATCGCCTTCTTCTGCTCTTCGCCTGGTTTCATTAACGCAATCGAGCGGTTTGCCTGCTCCAGCATCGAGGCGAACGGCGGCTTCAAAGGCTCCTTTGTCTCCACTCTTCTATGGAATATCACTACCTTGCGCCCTGCATCCAAATGTGCCTTTATGCGCTCTATGATGTTTGCCACCTTCATAGTCTCAAACAGAGCGCTGCCGTAGTTATAGTCACCGATGGTCTGATTGTAAGCCTTTGCCAATACGTTATGTCCTCTTACGGCATCCTGCACAGCTTGGTTGAACTCCTCCGCATGGTCGGGTGATACAGTCGGGAAGTCTCTCGAATAGTCATACGGACTGTCTATGATGCGTCCGCTCATAGTGCCTAACGTATCTTGCAGATAGTCCGAGAACTCAATCTCCTGCTTGGCTACAGCCTCGGGGTTGCTCGTGCTCTGCTCCAGTCTGTTGTAGCGGAACTTATATGCAGCTCCAAAGTGGTCAAGATAGAACTGTGTGCGTCCGCTCATTCTTCCGCCCTTTTCCTCTTCGGGATACTTGAAGATGTAACCCTCCGCATAGTCAAGGTTCTCACGAGTGTTGAACGGTGTTGCCGAGAGGAAGACGGTCTTCGTGTCCTTCCACTCGTTCTTTGCCTGTGCCTCCAACTTTGGTTTTACATCGTTAGTGTAGTGGCTCAAAGCCTTCACAAACTCGGCGTGTATCTTGCCAAGCTTCGGGAAACTGGCATAATCTCCAGGAGTAAATCCGTTTCTCTCCTTCGGCAACATTCTGCTTGTAGCATAAGCTACGTCACGTGGTGTTGCGCTCGGATGGCTCGCTTTGTATTCATCCTGTATACGTTTCACTTCCTTGTCGCGCTCAGCGTCAAACCGCTCACCAAGGCTTTTCATCTTCTGATAATCCTTGTTCGTCTCTTGCAGTCTGAGGAAACAGTGGTTCTCGCTTCTGTTCGTCACCATATAGTGCTGCATACTGCGTGCTGTCTCCGCACCGTTCTTGTTCTCCATAATGCGGTGGCTCTCGTCGTATATCACAGCGTCCCACTTGGTTTCCAGCAGTTTCTTATTCACACCGAAGTTGGCGAATGTGGTTATCACTACGCCCTCACCGCTCTCTGTAGTAGCAGTAGTACCACGCTCCTTAGCCCAGTTGTCAAGGTCGCGAATCTCCATATTCAGGTTGTGGCCGTCCTTAATCCAGTCGCTCACCTTCTTCTGGCTCGGGGTTACAATAAGTATACGTCCCTTGCCTTGCTTCACAAGTCGCTTGGCAATACCAAGTCCTGTAAAGGTTTTGCCCGTACCCGTACCGTTCGTGAACATATATCCCTTGCCGTAGGCGTGCTCTCTGTCCGCGTGCTCATTGCCGAAGAACTGCGTCTCCGCTCTCAGCACGTCCTCATGCTGCTGTGGCAAGAGGAACGGCAGAGTCTCCTCGATGTTCTTCATGTCACCCACCTTCACCTTGATAGGTTCGGCGGCAACCTGACGCTTGTACTTCTCGGCATTTGGCGTAGCTATCTCCTTCTTCATGCGCTCCGTTCCGAGAATGCTTGCCCATTCGCTAAGCTTATGGGTCACACCGTCAACCTCGATGTTGGAGTTCCACATGTTCTTGATGTAGTCATACACCTCCTCATCGCTAAGGCCGAGCTTTGTTAAGTGACCGCCGAAGCTGCCCTTCATGGCATCTATCCAGTCGTTAAGCTTCACAACGCCCTTCTTGATGTGGAGGTAGCCCAACTTTGTCAGCGCAGGAATCAACTGCTTGTACACGGCCATCTTCTGCTTGTTGATACCAAGCTTGCCCAACAGATGGTCGCTTGCCAAAGGAATGATAGAAGCGTTTGTACGGTCGCTTATGATGCTTCCCTTGGTTCTTCCGTCAAAAAGGCTGTTGAACAAATCGTCTACCAACGACTGCGTGTCGCTGATTTCCTTGTCTATCTGTTCTACTGTTGACAGATTTCGGCTATCAATGCCTCGTCCGCCGGTAGCTTCACCAGCTTTTTCATCACTAACGTTGCCACTTCCTTCATTTCCTCGCTCACGTACATCACGTCCCTCGCCACGTACTCCACGGCTTCCTCTGGGCTTAGCACCTCCAGCAGATACTGGTTCCACTCCGGATGCTCCTCCGTGAACTTGCTCACCGCCCTGTTCTCCAACAGCAGCAGTAGCGTGTACCTCGCCACTCTCTCCGCCAGATACTCGTTCTCCCGACTGTACAGATTCTCCTCTTTCAGGATTTCCGTCACCTTCTGTTCTGCCCAGTTGTCCGCTATCCACTCCTTGTGGTCGGCTGTCAGTTCGTCCCAATCCTTCGCCGCCTGCATTATCGGCAGCATCCAACTGTGTTCCGTCTTCTGTTCCGCTACTTGGAACAGAATCTCGTTCTCTATTCCTAACATTGTCGTAAACTGTTAAATAAGATAATGTGTTAATAATATTCTTGTCTCCGTTGAGATAGGCCACGGCGTTTGCCTTGTCTACGCCATCACAGTCAGAGTTCTTAATCTCGTCAGCATCAAGAGGTTTCTTCTCGGTTTCGGCTACCTGCTCGTCAAACTCCATGTCAGCCCAAGGCTTGTCTATCTTCTCGGCTTCTGCCTTACCTGCTTCCTCGCCAAGAATCTTTCCAATCTCTCGACCGATAATCCTGCGTCGCTCCACTAAGCCGATACCGTTTCCTCTCAGCTTAGTTTCCATCGCCTGTTTCATATCGGCGGTAGCACGCTTTATATCTTCAGCGTCGCCACTCTCCTTAGCCTTCGTCAGTTCCTCCTTTGCCTTCTGCACCTGCTCGTCCTTATACATTTCTGCAGTATGTGCCAACCACGCCAACGGATTTGTATTTGGCGGTTCCTCACTCTTCGGCGCGTCCGCGTTCTCCCCAGAAGTCTCCAAAGAGGCTTCGTGAGGCTTATCCTTTACAGTTTTGTCTACTTCTCGCTGTTCTTCAGCATTTCTCGTGCCTTTGTCAGTGCTGTCCAACCCGATATTTCCGGATTCTCCTTCTGTATTTTTGACATGAGTTCCGCTGTCCTTCTTGGAAGGTATAGCATCGATATTCTCCCCTTGTCCCGTATTTCCACGCGAACCAAGCCTTTCTCCGTTTCCTTCTGTCGGTTCGCTTCCTCCTCGCGCTTGCGGTTCAGTTCCCTCAGAGCTGCCAGCATCGCCATTTCCTTCTTTGCTTGAATGTCTTGTTTCATAGTCTTTCCAGTTTCTAAGTTTCAAAAATTCGTTTACAAAATCCTCCTTCGTTGGTCTCTCGCCGAACATTTCCGTCTGACTGGCATCCGCATAAGGAGCGGCATTTCTGTTATACGCCATCATCAGCTCACGGAAGTCCTCAACCTTACCCTCCAGAGCAAGAGCGATAGCCTGCGAGATAGGGTCGAATCTGTCAGCTGCATTTTCGCCAAACATAGCAGGAGTGCGCAAGTATGCGTCCACACCGCTTCCGCCTTGACGAGCTTCGTACAACAACTGCACTGCCTGGTCTATCTCCTTCATCAGAGCATAGTCGCCAAGTTTCATATTGTCCGTCACGGCACGGATGCCGTTCAGAGCCTTGGTTTTCAGCATAGCGTCAGCACCCATCATACGGATAGTGTTCTCCGAGAATACACTGCCAAGCAACAGGTTCTTCACGAAGTCCTTGCCTGCTGCCGAGAGCTTGTCTTCGCCCTCACGCAATCCAGCTACCTCGTTCAGACCTATCACGCCCTTATCTACCAAACGTGTCAACAAAGAATTTATTGCCGACGGATTGTTAAAGAATGCGTCAAGACTACCGCTTCCCTCTATCTCCGACACAATAGCACTAATCTCGTCAGCCGAAAGCTTCTTCGAGTTCGCCACAGCTTGCTGTGTATTGCCCTGCGCTTTCTTCTCGTTCTTGTTGAACTTGGCGAAGGTTGCCGTGTCATACTTCATCGGCTCGTCGCTCACAAGCACAAGGCGCGGATGCTTTATTCCGCTCTGCTCAATCTGCTCTGCCGTGAAGCCGTAGTTCTCCGCATTCTCCTTCAATGCTTCAAGATAAGCGCTGTCTGTACCATTCTTTGCTGCCTTCTGTCCTGCCATCGTTCTGCCGTTACCGTCAACAACAATGCCGTCAGATGTCACAACCGGAACCTGGTCTACTGCCTGTCCGTCATACTTCATGGCTATCATGTCCGTAACCAGTTGGGCCTGCTTGTCGTTCTCGTAGTCTCGGTCATTGATGGTTCTGCCTTCTTCGTTCACGGGGAAACCCTCGCTCTTCTTATAGCCGTCGTTGGCATTATGCGAAGGTGTCAGACTGTCTGCATCAACAATCTCATAGTGTCCTCTTAGCTTGCTTCCGTCAGCCAATGTACGTGTGCGCTTATTACCCACAACGCGCAAGCCACTCTCGAACTTCTCCCGAGCAACTCCTACACTACCTACCGAACCTACTTCACCTACACCACCTACCGAACTTACTTTCTCCATTCCAGCCTTGACCTTCTTCTCAGTCATAGCCTTCTTGATATTGGTGTAAAGCTCCAGTTCCTTCTTTGCGGCATCAACAGCCATTGTCTTCTGAGCCTCAGCCTCCTTGGCGTCGTTCAAGTCGCCCGTGTAGTCCACCTTTATCTTCTCGGCGTCCTTCAGCGTCTTCTCGGCTCGCTTTATCTGTCCGTCTACAGCAGCCTCAGCATTCTCGCCAAACTGCGAAGACATCCACTCCGCACCCTGCTCAGGACTCATCTGCGAGTAGTCAGCAGTCTCACGACCTTTCGAGTCCTTCATCATCGGCACAGGCGTACCGTCCGCAAGAGTAGCAACAGGCTCCTCACCCACAGGTGTAATCTCTTTCTCACTCACAGGCTCAGTCGGCTTAGTAAGGTCCAGTAAGGCTTCATTACCTTCCTCGCCCACAGGTTGTTCCCCAGGCTTAGTTTGGCTTAGAGAGGCTTCGTTAGGCTTACTATCCTGCTGCATTGCCGCATACACCTCAGAGTTCAACTCCTCCAGCTGTCGCTGATAGTCCTTCGCATACTCTTCGCTTGACGTGGTACGTTCCAGTGTCACGTCCTTTGCATGCACGAAGTCCATTTCACGAGTAGCAGGGTCATACACCGTCAGCATATCACCGTCACGTACTCTGCCTTCACCGTCAAACGCTACATCACCCGCTCCAACAATCAGCAGTCTGCCCTTGTTGTCCTTCACGAACACCATCTGCTCGCCGTTCTGCTTCTCGCCGTTCAGCTCGCCCTTGTAGCTCCACTGGCCGACGTGCTTCTGCGTTGTCTCCACAATCTTGTCCTGCGTACCCTTGAACATACCCTGCGCCTTCGACAACGCATTGATATAGTCAGCAAGAGGTGCAAGCTGCTCCTGTGTCAGTCCGGAATTGAACAGTTCCATGTAAATCTGCGGATTGCTCATGCCTGCCTTCTGCATACGCTCGAACTCCTCCTTCAGCACGTCGTTACCGTCCATAGCTGCCTGCAAGGCATCCTCCGTCTTCGTAAGGTCACCAAGCACCTCAGACGCAGCCTCATTGTTAGGAGTCTCAGTACCCAGACCGTTCTCCTCAACAACGTCCTTGCCCTCAGTGTTCGACTGCTCTGCATGCAACGTACCAGGCGCAAACTGCTCGTCCTCGTAAGCCTTTCTCAGAGCCACACAAGCGTTCTGTTCTTCCTCGCTACGTCTAAGCGGTTGCTTGTCCATTGCGGTCTTCAACTGCTCTGCAGTCATACCGTTAGCCTCAGCTACGGCTTCAAGAGTAGCCTGTGCTGTCTTCTCGTCCTTAATCTGTGCAGCACCATAGGCGTTGCTCAGACGCTGATCCTCACGCTTCAAGTTCAGCGAGTAAATGATGGAGTTGCGCTCGTCAATGCTCTTGAAGCTGTTCTTCGACAGCAGTTCTCCATTCTTGCTGTATTCGTTCACAGAGCCGCCTTCAATACGGCAATTCTCCATCATCGGACGTGCCGAAGGTACTGTTCCCATTACCAATGCCGAGAACTTAGCCTTTGTGTCCCAAGGAATGGTGTTGTCTGCCATTATCTCGTCGTAGGCAGTCTTCACAAACTCAGCGTCTGTGTCCTTATACGACTCCTCGCCTTTCCCTTTGGCTGCGGTCTTCTTTGCTCGCATCGCCCAAGATGTCAGACTCTCTTTTCTCGTCAGCGGATTGTTGTGTGCGTCATATCCATAGATTGATTCATTGCGCTTCGGCGCAGACGCGCTTCCGAACAGCTGCTCTTTCTCCTCATTAGTGAAGGTATATCCACCAAAGGCTGCTCTCTGTCCGTCCGATGTCATAAGACCATTAATGTTTCTCGCCACCATATCAAGGTAGCTTTCCTTTACACCGTCCTTGCTCTGACGTTTAGGTAGTCTTGCGTGTGTCAATTTCAAGGCTACAACATTGGCGCAAGCCTCAAGATTGCCCTCAATGCTCGTCCAATCTGTATCGTGCCCCTCTATAGTCTTGGCTACATTGCCGCCCATGTGCATGCCTATTCCTTCCATCGCCAACTGGAACGCCTTGGCTGGAATACGCTTCACGCCACTTACATTATAGATTCCTGCGCCTACAGCACCGCCGATACCGCCCATGGTTGCCCAGCTCGCGCCCTCAGACAATCCGCCCATAGCCATCACCTTTACGGTATTGCCAATAGATGTGTCGTCGCCAGTAGAGTAGTTCTGCACAGCTGCATTCGTCGAACCGTAAAGAACACCCGTCACGCCTTGGCTCACCATTCCCGAACCTGCCATACGAGCAATACGACCACCTAAAGTACTGTTCGCTATTCTCGCTGCCTGGGCTACACCGTTGCCAAATAGCTTTCCAGCTACGGCCGCTGCTGGCTTCTCAGCCATTCCTATCGGTGTCATATCCATCATGAACGACAATGTACTACCAGCTACTCTTGTACCCAACCCAGGGTTATATTTTGGGTTATTACCCTCAAGCGTTTCGCTCAAAGCTCTCTGTCCGTATTGACGCTGACTCTTTGTCATTAGCCCCATTGAAGCAAGAGCGCCTGTCATAGAGTTCTGGGTGTGCATAAGTATTGTTTCTATAGCACCACTTGGCAACAGGCTTTTCAGCTCTGTTTTGTCAAAATCCGACGAAACCTTATTCATAAGACTTGGCACCAACGTATGTTCTATATACTCATCTGGCGAAACGCCGAGTCTTGCAGCTTCCGCATTGATACGTTCCGCAGTTTTGGGCGAACTGAAAAGATTATGGATATTACTCTCTATCTCATTCGTTATATTAGAAAGTCTCTTCTCGGGCGACATTTCCTCATTACGGGCACGTGTAGTATTAAATACAGCGTTCGAAGGCGAAGACGCAATGACGTTAAGAGCAGCGTTCTGGCCGCGTTCGAATGCAGCCTCATCCTCTTTCTTAAATACATCGCTGATGTATTTACTGAATTCATCGTCAACAAGCTTGGTGCCGCTCTTCTCCATATCCTTCTCCAACTGCCCCCTTGTCTTCACAAGGTTATTGTTCACGTTCTCGTTGCCCAAGTCAAAAGCAGGAGCATTACGTCTGTCTCGCTCACGGTTGGTGAACTGTCTTCCTGCCTGCTCCACATTCTGCCCCACGACACGCTGTCTCTCCCTTGTCTGCTTCACCATCTGTTTCACAGCACCCGGCTTTGCATAGCTCACGGGAGCCTGCAACCTCTGTGCCGCGTCCGCATTCTTCAATCCGCGCACAAGCTCGCTGTCATTCTGCATTGGAGTCACAGCACCACCATAGCCGCCCCATTTCTGTTGCGCCACGCTCTGTTGTGCCCTGCCTAAAGCGGTCTTTGGTTGCTGCTGAGGCTTTGTCGCTCTTGGCTTCTGCAACTTGCGCATAAACTCCTCATACGAGCCTCCCAAGTCAGCACCATTCTTTGTGAATAGGTCGTACACAGCCTTTCTGTTGGCATAATTGCTGTCACCAGTAAACTTCTTCTCGAATGTATTATAGTCCTGGGTATAGCCGTTGTCAGCCATAAGCTTGTACATCCTCTGCAACTTACTTCTATCTATTGCCATATATTTTTCAAATTAAAGTTTAAACCCCGACGCCCAACCGCCTTTCTTTGGTTTGGCGTTGTTCTTTCGTAAGGCTCTTGCCTTGTTCTGCTGCTGAGCCGCCTGACTCGTCATAGAAGGGCCTTTCTTTCGTTGTGTCGTTGTAACCTCCTCACCTTTGGAATTGAAGGTCTTCGTGCTAACCGAAGTATTAGATTCACCATACGGCAACGCTCCATACTCACGATAAAATTCTTGCTCATACATAGTCTTGTTAGGCTGGTAACGTTTATTGCCATTTTTATCCTCAAACCAATACTTACCGCCCGATGTCTTGCCTCCTCTGCCAGAACCGCTCTTTGCTCTTGCTAAAGCCAGTCTACTTGCGCTGATACCTTCCTGAGCCTTGTTGTGGCGCTTCGTCTCGCCAAGTCTTTCGCCCGACAGCTTCAAGTTACCCTCCTGAATGCCAAGCATACCCTTGCGATACTCATCCAGTGCCTTGGCCGCTTTGTCTGCACGCTCGCCAGCCTTCTGTTTCAGCTCGATGTTCATAGCCTTATAAGCCCTGTCCGCATCAGCGGCATTCTGCTTCAACTGCAAGTTGGCGTTCTTATAAGCAGCGTCAGCCTCAGCAGCAGCCTGACGGGCACGCTCGTTCTTCCTCTGCTGCAGACCGTTCTGCAATCCCTCCACAGGATTATTGAATCGCTGCAAAGGAGCACCCTTCGAAGTATTATAGATGTTGCCCATGTGTCTTATAGCATCCGCAAGCGTAGCAATGCGCATCTTGTTACGTGTCATACGCTCGTCGTATTCATCAGCACTCTCGCCGCTCCTGATGCCGGGACGCTTCTTTATCAATCCGCCAAGCCAGCCGAAGAACCCTCCGTCCTTCTTGGTGTCGTCTTTCTGAAACGTAGGAGTATTCTGCACAACAGGAACGTTAGCAGGCGCAGCCCCCACAGGCGCAGAAGCGCCCCCATTCAATGGCTTAGTAGGCTCAGAAAGGCTTAGTGAGGCCTTGTCACCCACAGGCCCGAACCTGCCCACTATACCATTACCAGCAAAAGCATTGAAAGGAGCAGCAGGCGCACTCTCCTTACCTCCCTCAGCCAAAGGCTTAGTAAGGCCCAGTGAGGCATAGTTCGGCTTAGTACCAACAGGCTCATTACCACCCACAGCATTAACCTCTTCCTTCTTCAATTTCCCCTTTTCACTTCCTACCATAAGCTGCAATATGTTTCTTTATAAGGTCACAAGCACCGTCAATCTGCTTGATGAAAGCATCAGCCTTGTTGGCACGCTTATACTGAAAAGCTGTCTCCTCCTCAAGTATATCAACGTTCTCACGCAGACGGGCAACTCGCTTGGCGTTGTTCTTCTTTATCTTGTCAATCACCTTGTCTTTGTATATCAAAGCACTCTCAGCCGACTTCAAGCACTGCTCAAACCAGTCACGTTCCTTCGCCACACCAGCAAGCGCAGTCTTCAGACGCTCTATCTCAGCTGCCTGCTCGTCAATGAGCGAATCCCTTAACAGACCGGCTGCTTCCATCACGCGATTAATATCCGCCTTACTCGGCTTAGGACAAACAACTCTCTTATTCTTTCTTTTCGACATAATCAATCAACATTTAACATTTAACATTCAACACTCGATTACACTCCCGTCACGTTCTTCAACTTCTTGTTGTCATACAGAGTATCGTGAATGTACTCCGCATCATTGAACTTCGGAGTCAACGAACCGCCAGCAGCAGCCTTGGCACCAGGAGAGTTCACGTCAATATCCAGACTCTTCTTCTTTCCGGCACCGTCCAACATCGAAGCTGCATTCATCAAAGCATTGCTCATGTTCTGACCCGCATCACTCGCATTCTGGGCCTGCTGATTGTAAGCATCCTCACGCTCCTTCGAAAAGCCCATCTGATTCTGCATGTGCTGAGCGGAAATACTCTCCTTCTTCGCACTGTCACGAGCACCAATGTTGGCAATGGCATCACCCATCGTTCTGTTAGCGGCCTCCTTTGCCATCGCTGCACTCGCCGCAGTCCCACCTGCAACAGCTGCTGCACCGTCTGCCTTACGGATATAATTGTCCTGCACCTCCTGGGCACGACGCAACAGATTCTGACCTGCCTTGGTGTCCAGATAATCCGTGTTGTAAGCCTTCTCGTACCAAGCCTTCTCTGCATTCGCACGATACTGACGCTCCCTCGCTGCCTTCTTAGCTGCCTTGCGCGCCTTAGCACCACCAAACAAACTACCAGCTACACTACCAGCCAAACTCGCAGCAGCAGCTATCCACTGAGGATTGTTCGCTCCTGAAATATCACTAATGCCTAATGGCAACCTGAAAAATCTATTCAATTCAAACATATCTGTAAACTTTAATTTATCAATCAACAAAAAACTACTTCATATACCCAACACGCTAAGACTGTAAACACCAATGACCTCCTTTTACAGGAGTACCTTTTTGGCGGAAATATGAACGACCTCCTATCAGCAGAGTACCTTTTCCAAGGGAAATTTGGACGGGTAGAGGACATTTACACCTATGCTTTTATCTACTATAATTTGTCCGCAGTACCTAAGGGGGGTGGGGGTCTGTGGTCGTTTCCGTATATGCCCATCATCCTTGCCGTTCCCCTCGTTGTTCACCGTCACATCTATGCGCTTCATCATCCTCCACATCATCACATACAGCGAGAAGAGAGACAGCCACATCGTCACGTTATTCATACGCCCTTACGCCAAACGCCCATATTCCATGGCAAAAAGCATTACTATTGTATTACCTTATTATTATTCTTGAGCGCAACACGCTGTATTTCAGTACTTTGAACGCTTTGTATATGAACCCAAAAGGGTCACAAGCCTTTTGTTTTGATGATTGGAGGACATCTTGGACGTATGTTAGACACATCTTGGACACGCCTTACAGCCTTGGCAATAGGCTAATCCGCCCTTTCATCCGCCCTTTCGTAGCTTAGACCACGTCCATTGCAAGCCATCCGCGTCCATTGCAAGCCATCTAAGAACCTTGTAGGCGTATATACGAGTCTTGCAACCGCAAATATACGCTCAAATCTGCATCAAATTGCTGTTTTTCGTCTGCTGTCAATATCACAAAAAAGTCACAAATCCTTTTGTCGAGGCTTCAACGTAAAAAATCAGACTTTTTGAACACTTTTCGGGTCTAACCCCCGTAATTTTCGAGACCAAGGGCAAATAAAAAAGGAAAATATGAACAGTCAAGGAGCACAGAAATGTACGCACGAAGAAGCGGTTTTTGTACAAAAAAAGTCAAACAAAGGTCAAAAAAGGGTCTCATATCGTGTGCGAAAGTCTGTAAAAACGGTCTGAAGGTCGGAAAAACACGGAAAAATCACTAAAACACGCCTTATACGCTTTCTAACTGCGCACAAAGCACCCACACGCATAAACACAAAAAAAGCCACTCCAGTGAGGATAGAGTGACTTGTATATAAGATATATAGGAGAAAGGTGTTTATCTCTCTATAAGGTCTATAAGGGAGATTGAAGAGCAATGGGGAGATAAGGGAGGCTGCGCCTCCCAAGGGCTGACGCCCTGCCCTCTGCTGAGGCTACCGCCTAAAATTCTTCGTCAATAAACTTATATGGTCCATAATCGAGCCTTACACCATAAGTTCCGTCTTTATATTTTAGAATATCTATTGTAAAGCCATATTTATCTTGTTGCGGTGTTTTACCACCTGCATAATATTTGAATCCATTTCCATCTGTTCCTTCATATATTATATACTTCCTTTCAAGTATTCTTTTAATATTATCCCTTCTTCTTATAGCTGCATTCGCATCATTTTCATTACATATCATTATACAACGGTTAAAATAACTATAATTAAGGGATGAGTACTGAAAATCAAAAATAACAGTGGAAAAGAATACACCCCCATAACTAATGTTATCATAAACAATACCGTTCTTATCTGTCTCATACGAATTAGGCTCACCAAACTTTCTTTCGAGAATATTCTTTACGTTTGTGTACGAGTCTCCAAATTTCGCTCCGCATATCTCACGGCAAATCTCACCTTGCGCAAAACTACACAAAGTGAGGAGCGAAAATACCAAAGATAGAAAAAGTTTTCTTATGTTCATATTCTTAGTTATTAGTTATTCTTAGACTTACCAACAGAACTTACACTCTCTATAGCCATCACGCTCAGCCTTATACAATGGCATTTCGTCAGTATAGAGATCATGAACGCCCTTGCAATGTTCGTCACAATGGTAATACATAGTACTGCTATCTGCCCATACTCTCATTTCCTGGTACTCTTGTTCTTCTCTGTCTCTATCTTCTTCTGCTTTGCGCTCAACGTCTTTCGTGACATCATAAGTGCAGGTGTTGAAGAACGAGTTTACCAACATGAAGCCAACAACAAAGAATCCCAAAATACTAAGCAGGATGTTACCCACTTTACTTAGAAACTTTTTCATTTCGCTATACTTTTTATTTCTTCTACAATGTTATTGAACTCTTCGAGATTATCTGCCGTGTAGTGGATGCCCTTGTAGCGGACAAAGGCTGCAAAGTCTGTTTTCTTCTCATCCTCTCTTTCGTCAGCAAAGAAGTCCACAACAGAACAGCCAATAGCCTCTGCAACTCTTACCATTGTATTATATGTAGGATTGCCCGAGACCATATTGGTCAAGGTTACACGATTGATACCCATTTTTTCTGCTACTAACGATATTGTGTAGCCTTTATTTTTTATCGTCCTCTTTATATCCATATTGTGTAAGTATATAATATTACACTGCAAATATACTAAATTATCACCATACTTCCAAACTTTACTACAAAATTAGCGTTTTACCCTTACATTGTTATTATAAATGTAATGTTTTATTAAAACACAGTGTTTTCTGTGAATGTAGGTTAAAATATTACACTTTTTCTGTTTTTCTCTTGCGTGTGTAATGTTTTATCACTACATTTGCAAGCGTAATCAAATAACAAACATCAATAACAATAAAACATACGATTATGGAGAAGTACGATTATTTATCAGCAGTGACAGCAGATGTGAAGGACTACATCAACGACAATGTGAACTTCGCAGACTATGAGAATGCCGACGAACTCAAAGATAACCTACAGGACGAACTTTGGACGGTTGACAGTGTGACAGGCAACGGCAGCGGTAGCTATACATTTAGTGCTTGGAAAGCAGAAGAGAACATTTGCCACAACTCCGAACTAATCGCAGAAGTCGAAGAAGAATGGGGGAAACTGAAAAGAGACGACCCAGAGGGCATTGACGTTGCAATTCGCTGTTATCTCTTACCGCAAGCAATAGACGCAGCTGTAGACGAGCTTTGGGAAGATAAGGAAGACTAATTGAAGATAAGGAGGGGCGCTGCCCCTCCAAGGCTTCGCCACACATCAATAACCATTAACACTATACAGCTATGAAGAAGGTAATCTATAAAAAACGTCCCGCTCCTTGGAATTGGGGAGCGTTCGATGAAAAAGGTATAATATGCGCAGCTCCTACAAAAAAGGAATGTCAACAAAAATTATCTTTAATGCGAAAAAACGGACGCTATAGTATTAATAAGTAACTAATCAAAATTAAGCGACATGTTTAGAGAAGTTTATACACAACCCCTTTCCGATATCCGCCAAAGCTCTATTGGTGGTATAGAAAAGCATGTCAGAAGTTATATAATCTTGTGGTCTTATCCACTTGCCTTTAAGAATACGCCAAAGTGTTTCCGCAATATTCAATTGTGGCGAATATGGAGGCAAGAAAAAGAGGAAAAGTCCTCTTTGCTCCCATATTGGGCGAAGTTCTTTGATCTTCTTGTTTCTATGTACGGAAGCATTGTCAAGGACAACAAAAGTGTCCATCTCCAAGTTGAACGAAAAATCATCAAGGAAACTGAGGACTTTATCTGCCGTCATCTTTTCGGATGTGGTGAATCCATTGTAACGGTTATCACGGTCAATCATTCCAAATATATTGAGTCGTGCCACCCTTTGGGAGGGGACATAAACATCCTCCCCTTGCAGTTGCCAACCGTAAGGGACATATCCTTCAGTACAAGTGTGGCTCTCATCAGCATAATAGAGCCTAATACGTCCTTCAGACGCTTGACTTTCAAGTTCTTGCAACTTCTCGACTTTGTATTCATAGAGTTGCGGCGAGGGTACTCCCCTTGGGCGTTTTCTTATTCGCTTATATCTTGCGCCAATGCTGATAAAAAACGTTTGAATGTAGAGTCGCTTGCCTCTTTGCCCGAGGCTTGCTCCCATGCCGCTCTTGCCTTGCTCACGCTCTGTCTGTCTTGCTCTATTGCCCGACGCACTGCTTCCTCGTCCGAACAGTCCATGATAGGTTTTCGACCTCTGCCAGAACGGGTATTCAATCCGTCGATTCCTTCGGACTTGAAACGTTTTACCCAAGCGTTTACGCTCACCTGGCTCATTTCCGTTTGCACGCCCGCTGCTGCAGAAGACAGTCCGTCTGCTTTCAGTAACACAGCACGACAACGCATGCGGAAGCAGTGCTTTTCGCCTAAGCGAAATCCTTTTTCGAGTGCGAGGCGTTCCACCTCTGTCAACTCCAATACTTTTGGCTTTCCCATTGCATATAAAACGGAAAAAAACAATAAATATTTTATGTAAACTAATTTTGCTCACTTACTTAACAATATAGATAAACAACTATGAAGAAGTACACAGTTTACACTTTCAGAAGTAAGCGAGGATGCGAAGCGTACATCAAGACGCACAGCATAGAGGAAGCCCTCGAACTCGCAAGAAAAGCAGGTGAAAATGTAGAACTTACAGATTTAAGGATACTATAAACACCATCCGTGAGCGACAGGCGCACATCACGTTCGAGACGTGACACGGAACAAACTTTAAAACATACATATATGATAACATTAGCACAAGAGATTTGTTGTTTAGATTGCAAATATGCGCACTTCTATTTCAGCAACATTAATTCTTGCTTTGACAAGATAGTTTGTCAAGCTAACGGCAACCCTAACGGATGGAGCGGTTGTAGTAGATATTCAACGAAACATTAACCCTTTAAACATACAGCTATGACAACAGATTTATGGATAGTTTTACTAATATTTTCGATGGTAGTCAACTACGTATCGGGGATATATGTAGGCAGACATTGGGACGAGTGGGGAAATGAGTAAATCCGAAGATAAGGGGCGGTGCGACCGCCCCAAGCCTCCCAAGACACGGAAAGTGTTGTTGAGTGCAGCCGATGCAGCTATGCTACGTCTTATGCTCAGCGATTACAGAGCAGACCTCACAGCACTTCTCAACCGTGCAAGATCAAGCCAAAAGGCGAAAGCCTACGCAGAAGAGAACATAAAAATAATTGACGATTTGAAACAAAAGATTTTTGGACTATGAACAAGTTATTAGTAGCAGCATTGATAGCAAGCACAGCACTTGCAATCGTAACGACAAAGAAAGCGACCGAAGCAGAGTACGACAGAGCGCAGATAAAGGAAGACGTGCGCTTGCTGATGAACGACATCGACGAGTACGGAGACATCGACACATACACAGGCTCAGACCACTTCGAACGCCTCTACGAATGGTCGCACAACATCGAACGTAATGATAAAGATTAACGGCATCACCTACGAAGTAGGCTTGTCAATGGAAGTGGCAGGAACGATGTGGTTCTTTCGCAAGATAGTCGAAGGGCGAGAGACCACACGCCACTTTTGGACCAAGCAGACACTTGAGAAATACCTCCGCACCCTGCCTAACAAGATAATCAAACGAGAGGTTCTTGCAATGCTCAGGCAGACACACGGCAGGGCAGCAGCCATAAGGCGATAAACAATCCGTTGGGGACAGAAACCTATTCGGAGCGACACCGACAACGGAACTATTAACAATAAAACATTACAATTATGAAGAAGAACAACGAAAACAAGGAATGTAAATTTTGGTTTCTCGGCTACTGCCATATGTTTATGGGTGGTATGTGCAGAAATATCGGATGTAACTTTAAACGAAAGGAGGAATGATTTATGAAGACAAACATTATTCCATGTCCTATCAATGAAAAGGACATATGCAGCGACACTCTATTCGACGACCTATTCGATAATAGCGAGTACGTGGAGCAAGGAAACAGGTACGTCGGTTTCATCTGTGACAAAGTCGCAAAGGTCGAATATTACAACAACTACGTTCATATTTCATTCGAAAGCACAATAGACGATAGAGAGACAAAGCAGATTGAGGAATGGGCACGTACAATAGAAGACAGCTATAATGAAAACTTGATTGACGAAGATGTGCGCTTGAATGTCCGCTTTAAAGTCTTTGCCAAGTCAAGTGAAGTATACTTCGAGTATATCATCACAGAGAACTAAACTGACAGGCTGAATGTGGTTTAAGCCACTCCACTTCGATGCGAGGTCGAAGCAGCCACAAATATTAATCAAAAACATACGAATATGAAGTACACAGTAGTAATTGTCGAGACTCTCTCACGAAAGGTGGAGGTCGAAGCAGCAGATGCACAGGAGGCGAAGCAGATAATAGCCGAGCAGTACAACAACGAACAGATAGTGTTGTCAGCAGACGACTTTTACGGATACGAAATCGAAACGCTATGACAAGCTATCAGCACCTCTACAATATCATTATGAGCCGACCGCTCACGGATGATACCTACAGCGAGCGAGCCTACAGCGTACTGCATGCAGCATACCCACAGGCGAACCTCGCACAGATAAACGAAGCAGCCACAACGGATTGGTGCAATTCGCTTTCTGACGAACAGAATATAAACAATTGTAAATACTTAGCAATATGACACTACAGGAATATCTTGAAAAGAAGTTAGGAGAAATGGCACAGCAGGACGCCAATTTCCGTGAACGCTACGAGGACAAGCAGAAGTCTATGGAAAATTGCCTTCGTTATATCACGCAGCAGGCTTACAAACAAGCACCACGTGGTTGTGTGTTTATTTCAAGGGAAGACGTTTTGCAGATGGCAGTCCACTACTACCAAGAGGAGGACGTTGAGCCAACCCAAGAAGCGATACCGGCTAAGGTTGTGGCAGCACCTAAAGAGGAGACAAAGCCGAAGACAGCCGTTCTTATCCCGAAGCCACAGCCGAAAAAGGCAAAGAAAGTAGACAATTCATTACAACTTGACTTATTTGGAGGAATGTAATATGAAACCACGCACGAAGATAGAGAGGGAGGTCGTTGACCTCTCTCACAAGTTAGGCGAGATAGGCAAGCGAGATACAGCTCACATCATCCGCCATACATACGGCTCGTGTAAGTATGAGGAAATGTACAACCGCTGCTATGTCGTTATCAACCAAGCCTACAAAGGTTGGCAGGTGCTCAGATATATCCGCATCGACCGCCACCGCAACAGAGCAAAGGAAGTTTCCTACACAACTTGGGAAGTCTTTCAGTTCTGGAACAAGGTAGGCGAGAAGCAGATACTTCTCGCACGTCAGCGTACGCTCGGTCTGTACATTGACACCTTTGCTTACTCTTCAGATTTGGAGGTCCGCCCTAACCCTACATACGTGTATGACCATTTTGTAAATGTATCTTACACATATCTCTACAACAAGTCCGATGAGGGTGCTTACCGATACGCAGCCGAATACATGGAGCAAGACAAGCTATATCGTTGGTATCGCTTCTTGTCATGCGACAAGTTTGCCGAGACGATAATCAAGCTACGTCCTCAACTCGCAGAACACATGATATACAACGAACGTACGACAAAGGCAGACATCAACGCTGTGCGCATTGCTATCCGCCACAACTACGAAATCATCAACCCCTCACGTTACTTCGACCTTATCCGAATGCTCGCTAATCTTAAGTGCGACCTCAACAATCCGCACTTCGTGTGTCCCGAAGACTTCGAGCACACCCACCAATGGGCGGTTGAAGCTTCAATGTCCGAGGACGAGCGCAGAAGACGTGAAGCCGAGCGTACAAGGCAGCTACACGACATGCAGATGAAAGAGAAGCAGAATGCAGACTACACCAACCGTTGCAATCGCTTCTTCGGTGTTGAGATAACCGACGGCACAATCTCCTGTCATGTACTCCGCAGCGTAGCCGAATTCTTCGAGGAAGGCACAGCGATGCATCATTGCGTATACGCTAACGAGTATTATGCAAAGCAGAACTCTCTCATCCTTTCCGCTCGCATAAATGACAAGCGTATCGAGACCGTCGAGGTAGACCTGCAACAGATGAAGGTAGTTCAGTGCTACGGTGCTTGCGACAAGTTCACAATCTACCACGACCGCATCGTCTCGCTCGTCAATGACAATATGAATATCATAAAACAATGTATGACATCTAAACAAATAGCAGTATGACAAGAAAAGAAATCTACAAGTCACGCTTCCGTTCACTTAACACGGCTGAGAAGAAACGTATTCTCAGCCGACTTTTCCCCGACGGCTACATCGAAAGCAAGGACAATATCCCCGATGAACAGACTTTTGCAGGTTATACCGAGGACTACGGACTTATCGAAGTCCGATTTTCCCTGTTCGACAGCCGTATAGACATATCTCGTGAGTTCGACACCGAAAGGGAAAAGTGGCTGTTCATCAACGACATCACCAACAGAGCACTCGCCAAAGACAACGTCTATGCCAAGAACGTAGAACAGACGTTTCCGTTCGATGGCAATTCCTACTACTTCGTAGCCGATATGAACAAGCACAAGTTCTTCATCGGACTGAACCAAAATAAATCACAAGCAATCTAAAACGATACAACTATGAAAAAGAAATTCACATTCCACTTCCCTATGACAGGTGAAACTATCACACGAGAATTCAACCTCCTCGCAGTCAAGGACGCTACAATCAAGTATCTCCGCAAGCAGTCAGAGGTACGAGGCGACATCTGCCTTGTGTCCGACGAACGAGAAGAAATCGTCGCAATGGCGCATATAGATGAGCACATGCACGTCAAGTTCTTCACCGAAGACGACAGCGTGTCCGACATTAAAGCCATAGGCGATGTTTCTACCGAGTTTTAATTCTCTCGTTAGAAAATTTTTATTAACTTTGCAGAAAATCTAATCAGCCCTCGACATCACGGTTAAGCCAATATTTATGAAGAAACAAGACTGGGCAGTACTGACAATCATCATACTCGCCATTTTCATATCATGCTGACATTATGAAGTCAATAATAGTAATATACGACGACCTTTTCGAACTCGACCGCACAGAAGTCTCCTATCAAGGCGAGACACAGCTAAAGACTATCATCAAGTCGCTCATGGCAGACTATCCCGAGAGCGAGAAAGCCGAGGTCTACAACAAGGTGACGCAGAACCTCATCCTTGCCTATCGACGTGACAGCAAAGGCAACCTCATTGAGATAGAGCGATATATCCGCAAGCGAGCCGTCAGCCACGCTCCTCGCAACACCGTCAAGCAATACACGCAGCGCATGACCTTTTGGATGGAGCCAGCGGTCTACGAGCGACTTGATGCGTTAAGGGGCAAGCGAGCCAAGTACGTGCGTGATGCAGTAGTTGAGAAGCTGGAACGTGAAGGCAATCCTGTTCCTCCCGACCCTCACGCCAAGGCAGAAGGGCATCCCGACCGACGCTATCACCGAATGTTCAAGAACCTCCCTCAAAGCGTTCGAACATACAATGCCCGTGAGACCTACCGCTCACCGCTCATCATCACCAAGACCCCCGAAAACCTATGGCGAGTGTCTTATGGCGAGTACACGACACAGCAAGGCGCACCGTCCATCGAACACAAAGACCTCCTGTCGGCTCTCGAATGGCTCGACAAATGGATTAAAGACTACGGCAACAAATGGGTTGTCGGCAAGGTTCTCAAGGAGAAAGAAAGGACATAATCCTTTCTTTCTTTTTTTTGCTTTAAATCAATAAAAACGTACATTTGTTTATAAAATCTTTATAAACGCTTACACTTTGCGCTTATTTTCACTATCTTTACGTTTTTACTAAAATATAGGCTTATGAGAAACATATCAACAACAAGCGTCAGCTCAACGCTCAACCGCTCGATATTCTTCTTCTACGAGAAGGCTCTGCGCTATGTGCCTATCCTCCTCATGCTATGTCATTGGTATGGCGTGTACAGTTTCCACGACAATCCACGTGAGATAGTCATAGACATTCGTGAGAACGAGGAATGTATTGCCTACCTCTATTTCATGGTCTACATCTTCCCCGTAGTCTTCATGCTCCCTGCAAGCCATTTCTTCAAGCTATGTTGGATATGGCGCATACCGTTCGTCTATATTATCGGCACCAACGCTATACGGCTCTACTACCATTCGTGGCTCATTACCAACGATATGTATGATGCCGACTTTATCCTAATCCTCATGACTGTAGCGCTCTACGTCTGCGCCTTTACACAAGTCCTATGCCGTAGCTTCCGCCCATGCAGCCGAACTGTCACAAAAACAAAATAACTATGAATGTACGAAACTTACTCGCTGACGCTTTCACCAGCGCAGCAACACGCCTCCGCAACAACTCTTGCGGAATGACCGAACAGGAAATGGAGAATGCTCTACACAAGATGCTCTATCTCCTCGACAACGACCATCACTTCAACGAAGCTGATGCACGAGCAGCCATCGCCCGAATGTACTATTTCAGCGACGACACACACAAATGCTATGCACCGTTCTTTCCCTACGAGGATATACGTGCGGCTTACGACAAGATGCTGCTCACATTGCCCGACGATTACAACTTCTGGGACTTCTGCGTCACAGTCAATCTCATGTACTCCAATCACATCGAAACCCTCCGCTCGTGGTTTCGTGACCGTAGCCGGCTGTTGCAGAAGTCGTGCGAGTTAGCACGCAGCTTCCTACAGGACGAAGACACCGACCATCCATCTGACAAGATATGGTGGTACGTCAATTCCTAAAGACACCAAAAGCGGATAGGGCAGGACTCATTCCTCTCTATCCGCTTTTTACCTCTTAATCCCACGGTGTTTTGATTCTGCGTCGCTTTATATATTTATCCGCCCACCATACAAACAAACGGGCAGCGATATAGATAACTACAATAAAGAGAATCGGTATGAGCACTACCCACCACGACCAGTTAATCACTCCGCAGATTTTCAACACGATAAAGGCAATCTGCAATGTTGCCATGAAAAAATCTAAAATGTTAATCTTCATATTATTTAAATTTTATAAATTTGTGGTGGTATAAAACCACCTTTATTTTTATTCAAAAATTCATCGAAGGGCTTCTTCTTTTTCCCTCTTGGAACTGTCAGAAAAACCATATCGAAGGACGGTTTGCTATATTCTCTATAAACATATTTATATCGATTATTGTAACGGTCACTAATTTTCGTCAGTTTTATGTTATTCTTCTTGCAAGAAGGATATTCAACTGGAACTTCCTTCTTAGCCTTTTTCTTTGCTATACGTATTTTCATACCGCCTCCATTCTTTAATTTTAAACCTTGAGCAGCGGAAGTAAGTCCTATAAGGGACAAACTCCCCCTTGCTCTTTTCCTCTTCCATGCGTCTTTTGTAGAGCATGGTCAGTTCACGACTCGCTTCCCGGTCTAACAGATTGCCGTTATAGACTCTCCATCTTACTGGATATAGAAAAATCTGCCTTCCCATTACTGTCCCCTTCCTTTCCGCTTTGTCGGGCTATTACTCGTTCCAACATCTTGTGTAGCCTGTTTCTTTTTATCTCCATTAGTTTTGCCTCAACAGCACACGACACTTTCTGTGTATATTGAGGCAGCCGTCGCAAAGCTGCATTCAAACGTTGGTCTAACCTCCAAACTCCTGTTGGTACGTATTTCATCTGAGAACCATAGCGGTTCCAGTGACTTGTCCAATACGGATGATACTTAAATCTACTGTAAGTGTCGCAATTTCTACAATAGAAACAGTAAGTAGCACTCGCCTTAATTATTTTCTTTGCCAATCTTGCTTTCATATTCTTTTCCTTCTTTTGCTTTATTGTCAAATACGTTGCCGATAATTTTCCAAAACCGCAATCGGTCTTTTACATTCTGAGGAACAACATCTGCCCCCATGTATGACTTTATACCACTAAGCTTAAATGCTCCATGTTTGAAAACGACAGTAACATGAAATTCGTAAGCAATACATTTGTGACAAATATAAAGGAGAATGTCCCCCTCGTATATTTCCTTGTCGTCATTATCTTTCAGTCCAGTATATTGCCCGACCGTCTCTGGGTCAACCTCATACCCACCAACCATAGTACGAGGCGTTAAGCCAGTTGTTGTGACCTTCTGATTATGCACCAAGTCACCATATCGCCAAGCGTCTGTAAAGACGTCCTTGCCACGAAATTTGATTGTTCTCATAAATTATTCCTCTTTTATGCCAAAGGGCGTGCCGTCGGCGAATGTGCAAGTTTTAAATGTTGCATTGAAATCGTCACCTTTATTTACATGCCAAACTTGTTCATACCCCTCGTCTGTTTTAACCCACCCGAACGGTTGGTGCTTCTGCATTTCCTGCCAACACTCTTCTTTGTTTTTGAATGGGCGGTATTTGGGTTCTGGCTTGATGCGGTATTCTACACCATCACCAAAACTAAGATTATTATCATCCCACCATGTATTGCTACCATTAATAAATCTACTCTGTATTGTCTTACCCTCTGCGAACGCCTGTATAATAGGCAGAAGGTCTTTCGCTTCACTACGATTCATTTTGTAACGTATTAATTGGTTTGTAACTCCATTTATATCCATAGGCAGTATGTCTGTATTTACCACCTCTACAACAATTAGCGATATTACCCCATGGAACATGTAATTCTCTTGAGACTTCCATTAAAGACTTCCATGTTTTTATAAGATGTCCATCAATGTTATATTGATAAACTTTCTTCTCACATCCATAAGAGCGATTTTTATTCTTTACGCTTAGCCTTCTCGCTATAGAATTATTGTATATCGTATTATAAGAATAGGTACACCATTCCAAGTTATTGACATTGTTGTTTAATTTATTCTCATCTTTATGGTTGATTATAGGATAATTACTTGGATTTGGAATAAATGCTTCTGCAACTAAGCGGTGAACCCTGAAAGCTTTACCCTTTGCGTTTTTTGTTAGAGCAACAGAATAATATCCAGCAGTATTTATTGCAGGTGCTAACATTACGCCTTTCTTATGTTGTATAGAACCAAATTTGCCCTTTACAATTCTATCGACAGAACGAACTCTACCAAGATTGCTTACTTGATAGAATCCTTCATATCCAAGAATGTCTTTCCAAATTTCTTCTCTATTCATAATTATACAGTTTTAAAGTCCTTTGTTATGTCTTTGGCTGATTGAGAAACAAACTCCCAATATGACATACCATTGTAATCATCACGAAGAGCATCTTCATAATAATCCCATTCATCCACTCCGTTTCTTTCCAATACTTCTGCAAAAGCTTCTGCGACAAGAAGCTCTTTCAATCTTTCTTCATCTATTAATTTCATACTTTTTTAATTCATTAACTTTGTTACTGTTTATATAATCATATAAATGATTAACTTTGTAGCGCAAATTAGAATCGAGGTTAACAACCTCTGGCGAAACAGCCAAGAAAAAAGTCCTTCCAGCCCTCCAGCTCTAAGACATTTCCCCCAGTCCTGTGCTGGGGTTTTTCTTTGTATGGTGGCTCCATGCAAAGTACTCCAAGCAATTTCGCTGAAGAGTATAAATGCCAGAAAGGAGGTTGTTGCCTCATGAAAGATTCTAATTTGCAAGAAAGTAACATGAAGGAAGTGTTTTGCCGATACATTCGCAAGGCAGGTAAGATTATCTACCCTAAGAATGGCAAGTACTTCCATTTCTATGTAACAGCGTAAGTATTACGCTTGTTCTTTCGGGGATGTGTTCCAGGAGACACATTCTTTTCCTTTGCTCATTGTTCTTCCTCCAATTCTTTCTGTATGTCGTTTAACCATTTTCGAACTACCTTTCTTGGTATTCTACCGTGTGAACGCCACTCAACATCTATTCGAATTTTTTGAATGCGTTCCATTGCTGTTACTTTGCTCATTTTCTTTTGTGCTTTTTGTTTTGCAGATACTGTCCGTATTCTTTTGGTGAGCTTATAAATATTGGACCACAAGCTTCTCTAATCACAGGCTTGTTGTAATAAGGTCTGTATATGTTTTCTATCTGTTCTATATTATTCATGTTTTGCTATTTTAATCTCTCCCTGCTGTCACCAGGGAGAGGATTAATTACTCAGTTACCAACTCCCAATCTTCCGCAAATACGTCAGATGAAGATGGAACCCATGAGTCTGCTCTACCATCTGGATTGATGATAAGCATCTGATTGGTGTAGTCAATATGAGGATTCTCACGACTCATCAAGATGTTTTTGGCAGACTGAGGAAGCGACTGCATGTTAGGGATAATGTCGGCTGTGATGTATGATGGAACTTGCTTGACAACAAATAAACCTTTACCGTTCCATCCTGCTCTACGAACAGCCATACCTGCTTTAAGATAAAGTACTGCCGTGCCGAATGTAAAATTGGACAACTTAGCTTTCATCTTATTTGCCTTTATAAATCTGTCTGCCAAGACAAAGTAATATTGCCCCATCGCCCCTCTTTGCACAGTCAACAAAGCACGAGAAAGTGCGTCTAAAGCACTGAACTCATCCGAAGAAAGAAAGTTATCGCATTTATACATGCGTTTTTCAAGGTCTTCGAGTTCAAGAAGCATTCTGTTGACGAACGTTTCAGACGGCTTGTAAGCCTTCTCGAATACATCTGCCGGACTCCAAGACTGATAGCCGCCCTCGTATTCAACAAGGTAGCCAGCCTTGTCTGTTTCACACTCAGAAGGTCTTACTCCTTCCTTCAAAAGCTTGCGCTCGTAGGCTTCACCCATTGTCATAGGCATTGCCTTTACTGTCTCAGTACCTGTGTACTGTTTCATTTCTTTTCCCATTGTTTACTTTGTTTTGTTAATGTTTTATTTGTTTATATTAGTGCTCTGCGGGATTGCATTTTATCACGAATAGACCGACCATACGCATCCGCTTTACGAGCAGCGACAGACAGACGACTATCAACTCTTACTGTCCACATAGATAGGATATGACAAGAATACGCGCGTTCCCATTTTCGATGCCAATATCTGTTAAAATACGGCTTCTTATTAAACGCAATGCAATACCTGAGATACAGAGGGCTTGCCTTCACGATTTTCTTTGCTAATCTTGCTCTCATAATCTTGTATTTTTAATGCTCTGTTATTCCGTAAACATCGGGCAACTTGCAGATTACATCACCTCCGTAACTATCCTTTGTTAATTCGACAAACTCACGGACTGTCGTGCTGCCATCAAGGTCTATGCCTTTATCCTTGCAGAAACTCTCGCGTCCCATTCGACACGAACCTGTGAGTACGCGATGGTAGGCAAAGAGGTCACGGTTGGAGTATGGCATGTCATAGTCGGGAAACTTATTGCGGAAAGCTTCTATGCGTTCTTCCTCCGTGCTGTCGTCATAGAGTTTTTCTTGCAACGCTGTGAAAGCGTCGTGCAGGGTACTGCCGTGAGCGAACTTATTCTGCTCCTTCACAATGTAGCAAGGTTTTAGCGTCAAATCACGCTGCAAGATAAAGCCTTGTGCAATGTTATCACGGACGGACATGATGATTGTCGGCACATTATCTACTATATATACAGTATTGCCATTTACCTCTTTTACGTCACCACAGCCAAAGCCATCGTCAAAGAAATCGACAAAGCCAAAGCCATCGTCACAGCCATAGCCATAGCCATAGCCAGAACCATAACCATCGCCATAACCATAACCATCGCCATCGCAATCGTCACAGCCATAGCAATCGCCACAGCCATAGCCATCGCCAGAATCATAACCATTGCCACAGCCATAGCCATCGCCAGAATCATAACCATTGCCATAACCATAACCATCGCCATAACCATAACCATCGCCATCGCAATCGTCACAGTCACAGCCATAACCATCGCCATGGCAATGGTCATTGCTAAGACTTAGGAAGTTTTTAATTTTTGTCTCTAACGTTTCCATTCTCTTACCTCCTCTATAGACTTGATAGCTTTGTCTGTGCAAGGTATAATTTCTATTGCGTCAAGTATTGTGATACTATCGACCGTGACTGTAAACTTGCAATTAGCAGGACATGACGTTCCGTCCTTGGCAAGCTGTGATAATGAAGCCGCACCATCCCAATACCAAAGGCGACGTGCGTTGCGCAATGTCACTTCCCTACCGTTCTGTGCTACAAGTGTTCCGAACTCTACTCCGCTGCGGTCGCCACGGATGATTACTTTCTTTTCGATGTTTGTTTCCATTGTTTCTTTGTTTTTAAAAAATTGTTAGATTTGGTTTATATCTTTAGATTTGCGTCCAAGCCCAGTGCCCAAAGTATGTGCTGGAGCTCGTGGACGTACTTTATCCTGTGTATGGTGTCACCTTTAAAAGTAACATACACCCATTCGCTATTAGGAGTGCAGATAACTTCGATGAAGTGAGCTTTGTGACCATAAATGTATGTCACCAGTTTATCTCGCTCCCACCCGTTCTTTTCGAGGATTTTTGGGGTTAAGGGAATAGGCTCGATGTTAATATCGTCTCCTGTTCTCAGGTCTTCAGCTTTAATCATAATTATTGTTATTTACTTGAATAATCAATACGCACATAAAAAACGAAAAACAACCATATAAATCCTATTGTCAGGAGATTTCGATGGTAGTCACCGCCAATTGTAGGCAATAACATAAACTGCCAATCTTTCTTGCCGAGATAGTAGCAAGCTTTGACTTCAATCTTTTTTTTCATTCCTCACCTCCTTTCGGCAGCAAGTCGGAGAGGTAGCACCACTTGTCGAAGTTTCCACATTCTTTCCAAGCAATACGCACGTATAGAGCTATCTCATCTTGCGTACATCCAATATTCTTGTGCGACTTGATAATATCGTCCTTGACTTTTACCCAATTGAAGAAAGTAAGATATATTTCGCCCTTTTTGAAAAGACGTTTAATGATAGCACCTTCCTCAGTAGGCTCTTCTTCTCTCTTGTGCCAAATAGCCTCCTTAAACCATTCCACTCCATCACGGAAGGCATCACGTCTCATAGATGTTTCTATGCCTTCTCCTAATTCTTTAGGGTAGCCAATGTATGCGTTTACTGCTTCTGTGATTTTCTTTTCGTCTATCATATTATTCTGCTTTAGTTATGTTGAGTTCCACTTGAACGTTATTCGCCGCTTCTCTGTTCATTGCACACTCTATCAGACAGTAAAGGTACCTGCCGAGGTTGAGATAAAGATTGTCCTTTCCATTGCCGTCTGGATTATGGGTGTACTCAATCACCTGAGAATATTCGTCATACTTCATTATTATGCCGTTATCGGCTTGATGGATTGTGAATACGTCTTTCATATAATGGTGTTTTAACTGATATGAAACTTATTGGTGTCTGCATAATATGTGATTGAGGAGAGCATCATCTTTGGACACTCTACTGCGAGATTGCCGTGCTCGTTTATCAAAAGCCGCATCATGAGAATCATTTCGCTCGCTTTAAGCGGTATGTCACAAAGACATGTTAAGGTGAAGTATCCTCGTTCGGCATCGTAGATAACATCTGTAATGTCTGCGCTTTCAAGTTCGACAATCTTGTTGCCATATTGGACTATCATCCGTTGCAAGCTGACAATGAAGTCCTCGGCATGAACTGAAGGCTCATATTCGATTAGCATATGGCGCTTAGGGTCGTGTCTTTCTCTTTCGTTCAGCATTTGTATGTATACGTCCTGCTTGTTGAGAAGCTTTGCAGCGTCCTCAAAATGCTTGAGTAGGTCGTCGTAAGCACTCTGTCTGCCAACCTTGTAGTATACGTAGAATAATGCAAGGGCGAGGGATGAACAGGCTATAACAATTAACATTTCTATCATAATCGTAACTTAGAATTTTTCTCTGATTTTCTGATATTGTGTAATAAATGTCTTTTCCGTGACCCACTCGCTGTATCGTGTGCGATAGTATGTCTTGGGCTTGCCTGATGCCAATCCGTTCTTGTCGCGAGGGGTATTGACGCTCTTGTATATCTTCGGGACGATGTCGATGGACTGGTATGCCGTGACGTATTCGTCCTCGAAGGCTATGTGTGCGGTCTCACGGAACTTGACGTTTTCGAGAGAGAAGGGGCAGCTCATTCGCTGCCTCCTTCCGTGTATGGGTCTGTTGTGCCGAGTAGGTGTTCGTTGCCCTCATAGGGGATGCAGTAACGATAACAGCTGTCTATACAAGCATAAGGATAGTCTTTATCATACACCTTGTAATGTGAGAAATAGTTAGCGCACCATTCTTGTGTTCTATCATCCCTCACCAGCACTTTGTCGAACGGCTTGAACGGACACGTGGGCTTTACTGGCTCTACTTGCAGGGTGTCGGGGTTGTACTTGCCGTTGTAGTACTTCTCTGCGTTAGCGATAAACACAGCTCTTTCTTCGTCACTCGCCTTTACAAAGCAATCCGTGCAGCAGACCTCCTCCTTGCCATACGATGCGTCAGCTACATAAAAATTGATTGTTGTGTTAAATTCGGTGTAATCGTCATTCACCCAACCTTCAAAGATAGCGCTTATGTTGCCAGCTTTGCTATACACCACGTCTCCTCGCTTGAAGAACTTCGTCCAGTCGCGCATTTTGCGAGAGGGAAAGAGGAGGCATTCTGCAGAGTGGTATTGTTCATAAAATCTACCATCAGAAGTAAAATTACCTTTGCGGTCAATGCCGGTAGCTATCCATATTGGATATGCAGAATTTCTGTACATTTTCCAAAGTTCGATCTCGCCATATATCGGTGAGTACAGCTTCATCCCCTTCGGGCAGTCTTTCAATATCTCTGCTATGTTAATCTTGTTTTCCATTGTTGTAATTTTTATTGTAACACATTTCCGAAAATTCTATTTTCCCGTTGGTATTTCTTCGTCAGTTCCATGCGTGACCGAATCTAATTGTCTGCAAATCTGCTTGTACACCAGCTCGCACCATTCGTCGGCAGGCTTACCGTAGAGGCTCTCAGAATACTTCTTGACAATAGTTAGGGCTACAAATGCGCCAACGTAAGAACGGTCTACGCCTCTTTCTTGTAATTCGCTTACTGTCACACCACCCAGAAGGTGTATGAGCCATGTCTTGATTTTCTTCTTCATAGTTACAAATGGTGTTAAGAATTTACTTTGATGTTTATAGGAGTATCTTCTTTGAAGTACTCCCATGATGTATACTCTTCCTTTATTACTCTGTTGTTTTTATCGTTTTTTTACCTGTTCGTAAACTTTCGCTATAGTAGCATCGTCTACGCCGTCCTTGTCAAGGTTGTAAATAAAGAACAGCTCTTTAGTGAGAGCGGTTACTCTGTACCGGCTGGAAAGCAGAGATATGCCTCGCAGCGTACCAGTAGTGTGCCAAACATCAATGACTTCACGCACGTAGTCAATGAAGTTCTGTGTCTGCTTGTCGTAGATGCATTTGCCCAGTATTGTTTCTTTTTCTGACGGCTCTTCTGCACTGCTGTCAAACAGCTCCTCTATAGCGTCAATATTCAGTCCTGTCTTGCGCAGCTGCTTGCTGTATGTCTTTAAAATGCCGCACAGTTGCTTCACTATCTCCACCGAATATCGTGCGCCCTTCAGTTTCTCATACTCTTTGTTGAGCCTGTCATGCTGAACTTGCAAATTCTTGTATTTGCTCTCAATGGCACTTGACTTGTTCTTCGCCTCCATACGCTCAAGCATATTGCGATAGAGCACGTCCTTCTGCTCTACGAGATTGTTCAGGCGCTCGTTCTCCTTTAGCAGTTTGTCGCGTTCTTCGACTACCTTGTCGTAGTTGCGCAGTATTATACGTGCCTGGTCTATAGGCGAGAGGTCTTTGTTGAATGTTGTCATAGTTGTATGCTTTTAATTGCGTAGAATATGTACTTTTACTAACTTGTGTACTGCCCGTGGCTGCGACTTGTGGAAGTCTTCTATAAAGCGACGTTCGAGGTCGTCGTGAAAGATTGGTCGGTCTGACTTGGGAATGAGGATTTCGGCACGAACACGCTGACCGTTGTCGAAAGTGAGGATTGCTGTGCGCTGCTCACGAGGCAGAAATGGATTGTGATTCATTTTGCACTCCTTTCTGCTTCGACAGCGCATGAGAGCTGTTCTACTTGCTGCTGTAGCTCCATCTGCGCCTTGTTCGCCTTGTCACGTTCAGCTCTCGCTTCCGCAATGCACACGTAGCTCACCGACGTTGCCACTATCAGCACAGCGCCTATGCACACCCATGGCAGGCGATGCACAAAATCGTTCACTTCACGGCACACACCCTTTACGAATGCCCAGCCATACTTCATTGCGTAGACACCTGCCTCTCTGGTCGTAGCGTTGTCTACAAAATCAATTCTCGTTACAGTCATATTTCCTCTTTTTTTAGTTATTTTCTAAGTGATTTACCTCTAAACGTTACGCACTTCGTGATAGCTCTAAGCCTGTCTATCGTGCGCTCTCCGTATTTCTCCTCTAAGTGAGGAATGTCAAGGTTTGTTGTCAATATCAGCAGCTTACCCTTAATCTCTGCCAAGTCGCACAACTCCATGAAAGGTATGCGCTTGTTTCCATAGTTGTTCGCTACATTCTCAGTCCCCACATCATCTATATAGATTATGTGTTTGCTCAGTATAGCGTCTGGCTGCGACACGAGATCCTGCGCTCTGTACACGCTGACGAGTTTTCGGCATGCCGTATTGATAAGTATCGGTATTATACGCATGCCTATCAGCGACTTCCCGAGACCGCAGCCTCCGTTTATCAGCAGCCCTCGACCTTTGTTGTCTTCCAGCCACTCCACTACGGGTCTGTAGTTCTCCTCGTTCCAAACTCCCTTGCCCGTGAAGTAGTCCAACCCAGCCCTCAGCCTTGCCTCAGCGTTCGCCACCTTTATTCTCACCCTGTCGGGTTCGGCAGGATAGCCCGTATCTTTCAGACTATCCACCATCTGTTTGAAATTAAAGTTCATCTACCATGTACCTTTCGTATAATCCATTTGTTCTGCATGAAGAACAGTCCCGTCCGTGTGCATACGCTGCTCAGAGCTGCTCTTGCCGTAATTGTTTTTGCTCCACCGTGCCAATCTCTTTGCAATCTCAAACGTTTTCTCTTTCTCGAATCGCATCTTTCTTCCTCCTTCCTTCACCTCTGTCCAGTAGTTGTAGAATTCGACAAGCATCGGCCTTGGGTAAGTTCCGCTGAAAGGTTTGAGCTGCATTCCAAACGCCAACTTTCTCTCTTTAAGTTCCTGTTCAGGTGTCCGCTTGGTGTCCGTTTGGTGTCCGCCGATGCTATCTAACCCATTGGGTTTTAATGTAATAAGTGTCCGCTTGGTGTCCGTTTGGTGTCCGTTTTGAAACAAAACCTTCAGATTGTACAGTTCCGTGAGATACCTGCTTGTCGTCGGTCTCGTCAGCCCAAAGCGCTCGCCCAATTCCTTCATTGACACGTCACATTCACCAGCCTTACCGCATTTCCTCTTGATGTAGATATACATTCCTATCTTCACCAGGTCAAGGTCAAGTATCTCATCGGGAATAGTCATATTACAACTTCTTCAGATTATACCCGACAACTGTATTGAACCACCGACCCTGCCACTCTCTTGCGTCAATGCTTATGTCGCATCCCACAGCGTCACCATTGCCAAGTTGGTTCACCACGTCCACTTGCGCACCCCTAAACGTCACGACTGCATTCTTCGGATATTGCAGGCTCGTCACATGCCCTATCACTACGTCACGTTCTCTCCATTCTCTGCCCGACTGGCTTATGCCGCTCTTCTCGGGCAGAATCTTTATTATCGGTCCTTCAATATGTATCATCTTAATTCATAATTTATTAATTCAAAATCGGCAAAGCCGACCAATTCAACATTCAAAATTCCTAACTCAACATTCCTCACACCCATCCTGCGCCACCGCTCGCCAGCTCTGCCTTTGCGCTTCTCAGTCCACTCTCGTCGTCCTTGTCCGGTATTATCACCTCGCTCATTGACGCATAGTCCAGGAAGTTCCTTATCACGCTCGACATTTCAGCCGTAGTCAGATAGCACAGCGGTTTTGGCTTCTTACCGCCGTCCTCCGCCAAGAAGATATGCGGACACACGTCCTGCTGTATCGTCCGTAGCACACTGTAGAAAGTCTCACCCTGCTTGTATCCGTAGTAGCTTATGATGAAGTTCAGATAAGCCATCTGCTTGTTCGTAGCCACCTCTCTGTGCTTCACTATGTCTATCGCATACCCGCAGTCGCGAGCCTTATCTATCTCTCTCATAGCAGCCATATACTGCCTTGGGTCATTCAGCCTCTCAAAAGTCGCCATACCCCCTTACCCCCTTTCAAAATAATTCCGTTATTAATTCTGGAATAGTGTCATTAAAATGTTGCCATTCTTCAAGCAACTTCTTTAGAAATTCTCTTTTGACTTCGTTTAAGCATTTCTGCTTCCACTTTGTGTAGCGTCCTTTTACGACAAATTCGCTATAAGGGATTACCAACAATCCGCATGTCGTATGTCGCATATGACGCTCAACGTGCTTCGCTGCCTTCTTTATCTTCCTCGGTACTCTCATTGCTAAAATTTCTTTTAGTCCACTCCATTATTTCCTCGAAACTTTGTTCTCCGCTCTGAAGTTCCTTGATAAAATTTCGTAGCATACCTATTGCGTCGAAACGCGTTCGTGTCACCCAAGCCGTTTCCTGTTCTTGGTTTGCGTAGTTAACAATTATTGTCAGCAACTCAAGCACACGTTTATCACCACTATTCCGCACAAGTTTGTTGTAATCCTTTACGGATATTGTTATCATTGGTTCCATAATTCCTATTTTTAAAGTTCATCAAATTCTTTTTGCAAACGGTGGTATGTATCGTGTACAAGTTGCATAAACTTGATTCTAAATTCTTCATCGTTACTTACGATTGATTTAAGACTATCTCCAAGCTCGCCACAACTTATATCTAAAACTCTGCTAACAGCATTCAAATTTGTGTCAAGCATCCTTCTTAGGATTATTGCCTTGTTAAGTTTTTCTTTATCCATAATATCTCCTTCCTTACATCAACACTATTTCCATTCCTTGCTTCGCCACCCATGTCGCAACACCAGTCTGTCCTGCCACCGCCAGTTCCGCATTCTGCTTGTCCAGATGTCTTCCGCTTGCATGTATCAGCGTTATCGTTCTCGCTGTCTTGTCCGCCTCGCACATCTTCAAGTACTCTATGCAGTGCTTCAGACTCATGTGGCTCAGTCTTATTCTGTCCGCTTGTGATGCTACCGTGCGTCCTCCTCTCACAGCCTCGTCCAGAATGTCGTCCTGGTAGTTAGCCTCGATAAGATAATGCGTCACGCCTTTCACCACTTGATGCAGGTTCCAGCAGTCCGTCGCAAACATCAGCGTCCCCATTTCCTTATGATGCACGAGATAAGCAAAACATTCCACGTCATGCTCAACACTCAGCGGCGTCACAGCGAAGTCCCCAAGATGATAAGTCTTACCATGCTCCACGGCAGTCACGCCATATCTGTTATTCTCCTTCACCGCCGACGTACTCAGCACGTCTATCCCGGCACTGGTAAACTCACGCACATACTTACAATGGTCGCCATGTTCATGACTTACTATCATTCCACGTGCACGACTTCTTTTAAGGTGCCCAACATCTTGGTATTCTCTCAAATGACAGCCAGCCTCAATCAGAAGCTGGTCGCCATTCTCTGCTTCGAGCAGATAGCCGTTGCCTTTGCTCGAACTGCCTACGATGCGCAATTCCATTAATCGAACGGATTGTCGTCGTCTGCATCACCTGCCTTCTCGCCCAAAGGCTTAGAGAGGCCCGAGGAGGATTCGGAAGGCTCAGTGTCAGCCCCGCCAATAATCTCGCCAGTCTTAGCGTCCACAGAGAGAATCTCCTTAGCTTCCGCGAAACCATTGTCTCTCGTAAACTCCGAAGGCATCGCCTCATCCATAGATTCAATTTTCTGACTACCCTTGTCGTCAATGGTCAATTCTCCCCATTTCGAAAGTAGTCTACGCAGTACGGTCTTCAATGCCATGCTTTCAAAGTTCTGAAACCATCCAACACCATCATTGAAAATCATTGCAGACTGTTTCAAGGCAATCTCTTTTAGACCATTCGCGTCAATATTACTGTATTTTACAGTTGGAGCAAACGCCTTTGCATAGGCGCATATTTCGTCTATTGTCATGTAAAGGATTTTGGCAAATCCATCCTTCTTTCTCATATAAGCGAAATAGCCGATAGGTGTGTTACTTTTTTTGTTTTCAGGATTCAACTGCAGTTCTCCAGTTATTTTGTTGAAGCAGCCGTATTCGCCTTCATACACGACATCCATGTTAAGGGTCTCATATTTACCTGTGCGCAATGCGAGGTTAACATAACCCTTCACGCCAATCACAAGTGAGGGCTTCAGCTTACCCTTACTTTTGAAGGGTAGAATATAACACTGCCCTAATTGCTTGTTCAATGGAAGTCGCAACGATGCAGCCTTGATTGCTTCCGCCATCAATTCATTCGGGTCACATTGCAACAGATTTTCATCACTTGTTACGAGTTCCATCATAGATGTTGCAAACGCACCTGCGTTCTCTTTCAATGCGTTTTGCATAAGCTGCTGATAATACTTGTTTTCAGCAACCTTCTTGAATGCAGCTACTGCCACATTCTTGTTTGGTTTCTGTGGCTGCTTGGCCACTGCTGTTGTCATTGTCTGTGTCATTTTCCTATGTATTTAATCAGTTCTTCCTTTGTCTTGAATGCGTGCTCCTCCTTAATTGGAGGAAACACGCAGAATCTGTATTGTACGAAGGGCTTCGACTTGCCCAGCACCTGCACCTCTATGCCGGTTATCTTGCTGCTTTGCGCACGATACCCGTCCAGAAACCACACGGTATCTCCGATGCTATACTTCGTCTCTATTTTCATAGCCTATCACTATGTCTTCGTCGTCCGTCACCGTCAGCCTTATCTGCTGACCTCCCTCATACAGGGGCTCCTGCACCGTTTCAGCATTGTCTATCACGCAAGGCACGTCCACTTCGTAATGTCTTTTCAGCACATTAGTTATGTCGAGTCCTGCGTTTATCTTCGCTGCCGTGTTCAAGTCCGAGTATGGCACGCCGTCCACCGAGCACTCACACCAAGGCTTGTCCGTGCCGTCGAGCTGTCGGCGGAACATCTTCCACCTTACCAACTTGAACCGTCTGTTCACGTTCTCTTCAAGCACCTCGCACGAGCGCTTCTGAAAGTCACTTGCTGCCTTTATCTTCTCGTCCAGGCTGTCTATCTGCTCCTTCCATTGCGTGCGTTCTTCCTGCAGACCGACTATCTGTGCGTTCACCTTCTCCCACTGCGCTTTTACTGCAAGCCGTGACGCGAGCACCTCTCTCTCTGACTCCAAGTCTTTCAGCTTCTTTTCCACGTCCGCCTTCAACTTCTTGTCTTCCTCGCTCATACCCTCGCCAGCCGGATTCTCCTGCTCAGCCTCTATCTTCTTGATACGGTCGCACACCTGCTTGTACTCGGGCTTCTCTGCGAGCAAGGTCTCTACGCTCACTTTATCTTCTTCCTTCTTCGTCTGTTCCTCCAGAGCCTTTCGGGCTTCTATCAGTTCAGCCTCAGCCTTGTCGAGCTGTGTCTGCGTTGCCTTCTGCTGCGTCTTGAAGTATTCAGTGTTCTCCTCACACTTCTTTACTTCTTCTTTTATTCTTGCAGCGTCGTCACCCAGCTTCTTGAGATCTGACGCCTGGTTGTTAAGGAATGTCTTTTTCGACTCCTCCATAATCTTCTGCACCTGGTCTTCCGGCAAAGCCTGCTTGCAGGTAGGACAGAAAGCATCATCTTCGTTCCATTCCCATTTCCTTGCCTTTATGAGCTTCCACTTCTCTTTGCCGTCGGCTTTCTCTGCGTCAAGTTCGTTCATACGTGCGTCGCATTTTACCAATGCTACATCAAACGACTTCAACTTCTGTTTCAAGTCTTCGATATTCTGCTCCGCCTCCGCTACAGCCTTCTTGCATGCTGTCTTGGCTTCGGCGTTCGCCTTAATTATCTCGCCCAACCTGCGTTGCGCCGATTCTTCCATGATGCGCTTGCGCTTGTGGTCAAGGTTCAGAGTGCTTATATTCTGATACTTACGTATAAAGTCTGCACCGCCGTTGTCTATGGTGTTGAGATTCTTGCGTGTTTCAGTTATCTCCTTTCTCTTCTCCAGAATCAGCTTCTCTACTGCAGCCCAGTCCTCTGCTTTCGGCAGCACGTTCTTCAAGGCTTCAAGTCTTACGGGCACCTCGTCCAGATTCTTCTGCACCTCCTTGCGCTTGTAGTTCAAGTGCTTCAGTATCTTGTCGACATCGTCCTTCTCAAGCAGTTCCTTGATAGCGTCATACTTCTTGTCGCCACCCGTCACGTCTTCCACGCTCGGAACGCCGAACATTTCGTTCAGCCTCTTGCGCTGCTCGCTCCAGTCCATCTGAGTAAAGCTGTATGGCGATGAGCACAGACGGAACACTTCTTCAGGACAAATGGCGTCAACGACCTTCTTGAAGTCTCCTGCCGTCTCTACCTCTCCGTCTACCTTATATGTGTAGTTGTTCGTCACGCTACCGTCGTCCTTACGGGTTTCGGTCAGTGTACGTGTCAGTACGTAGCACATCATGCCTTCCTGCTCGTCTTGTACACTAAGCGAAATCTCCACTGAGTGCGCCACGTCCTCAATCTCCCTGCCGTCCTTGTCCTTGGTCTTGATGCCGAACTTGGTGGCACCGGCCTGGTTCGTGCCGAACAGCACCCAGCTGATAGCGTCTGCTATCGTCGACTTGCCTATTCCGTTGCGACCCTTTACCACATTGATATTGTCGCCCAGCACGATTTCCTTATTCTCTACGCCCTTGAAGTATCGCAGGCATATCTTGTCTATCAATATCTTCTTCATATTGTGTTATAGTTTTGAGTCCTTCAAATATACCGTCACACCGTTCAGCGTCTTGAAGTAGTTTATCTCACCGTCCTTCAACAGCTCGTTCATTATCTTCTTCAAGTCTGCCTGCACAGCGTTCTTCAGTTCCACATAGCCAACGCCCATCGGTCTCTTCGAATCGTCCGGCATCAGCTCACGTATCTTGTCCAATACATATTCCTTGTTCATGTTATATTTTGTTTTATAGTTTCGTAGTAAAATGTTGTTCTATTCTCACGAACCGAACAACAAGAGTGTTTTATGACAAATAAAATTAAGATTTTCGTGGGGGCAGAGGGAATCGAACCCTCACATCGGAACCACTTCTTTATAACTCTACGCTACCCAAGCCGTAGTCACGCCCCCTTTTTAAACCGCCCTATTCTCACGAACCGGACAGATGTTTTTTAATCAAAAACATACGTAGCAGCCGCTGCTGCAAAGATTTTTACATCAATAACCTAAAAACTTGAATTTATATATGAGCAAAATATCCTATGTGTTACTTCTCATTTTCCTTACCTCGCCCTCATAGTGTTCTATGAGCCTTTCAAGCTCCCAGTTCGACAATTTCTTCGCCTCGTGCTTCCTTGCTTCAAGCAGCGTTACTCTCTGTTCGCCAATCTTCCTTATCAGTCCTTGGCGATAGTCAAGTATATTGCCATCCTTGAAGCGGTTACAAAAACGGCACTGCGCCGAACAGTTGTCTTCCGAATATCTCAGAGCCATATTGGTTCGCGATATGTAGTGTCCGCAGTCAGCCTGCTCAAAGGGCAACACCCTCCCGCAACTCACACATCGGAAATACTCATATCCATACACCTTCGAGTCCCGAAGCCTGATATACATCGAAAATACCTTGTCAAGCTTTGCCTTAAGCGACGTGGTACTTCTCCATTTGCCCGTCCTTGCAGCCTTGCCCCAAGTCTCGGACTTGTCTTTGTTTTTCTTTTTCTTCCAGAACATACTTAGTATATCTCCTCCCTCCTGCCCATGTCGGCAGAACGTTGTTTAATCTTCAAGTTAAGGCAGTGTATCCGCCTCATACGCCACTCAAACAACTCTATCGGACAGGCCGTATCAGTATTGAGCAGCTTATATATCGCATCTACCTTATCCTGGTAGGTCTGCGTCGAGAAAAGTTGCAGCATATAGCGTCAGTTTTAGATTTCTGAAAAACTGCCCTATGCTCACGCACCAGGCAGACATTATTTAACGATTAGTTAGAATATGAAAAATCATGTGAGTGGTCGCTTCCACGTCGTTTAAACAAATTGCATTAATATCTGATTTCAGCTAATCCTTTCCTACTGTTCGTACACAGGCACGCTGACGTTCCTGCCTCCGAACTCATTCAACGCCATCTTGCGTATCTTCTCAGCCCTATCACTCTTCGAACGATATGCAAGAGCGTTGTATACCATACACTGGCCACACTCAAATCGTGACATCAATACCGAAATCTTGTTTCTCGGTACAATTATTTTCTTTTTTCTAACCAGCTTTGCCATATTTTTTGTAAATTTGTGTCGTTAAAGTTTATATAAAACGTTATCTGTAACGTTTTCGAGTGCAAATGTACAATAGTTTAGACAAATGACCAAGAAAACGTAACAGAAAAGCATTACAATTTAGATATTTTCACATACGTATACATCAATAAACTGTTTTACACTATGACAACTATCATTGAACGCCTCGAAGCCGTCCGCCGACACTACGACTTGTCAGGACGCGGACTTGCTGACCGTCTTGGACAGCGTCCATCCACCGTCACAAACTATTTAAACGGCACCCAAGCCCCTAAACTGGAGTTCATCGAGAATATCCTCCGCCTCTTCCCCGAAGTCTCGGCAGAATGGCTCATACGAGGCCAGGGCAGTATGCTTATCGTTGACCAGCCCGACGTAGCCGAACTAAAAAAACGTTACGAGACCGAACTGCTCGTCAAGGAAGGCGTCATCAAAGAACTTCGCTCCATTATTCTGGAGAAGAATCAAGACAAGCAGTCCCTCGACCGCCAGCAACTTGTAGGCTGATACCACTTCATCCTAAAAGGCAGTGATAGTACAAAAAAACAGGCATCTGTTCTCACGAATAGGTGCCTGTCTTTAGATTCACTCTTGAATCCGACTGAAATTAAGATTTCCGAGTATGAAATAAAAGTTTATCGAGTTCTTTTTATTATCTATCTATATTCATAATCTAAAGGTTAAAAAGAGCCACAGAAGGCTTGAAGATTAGAGCAGACTCTCCCCTTATAGAGGACTTTGAAATCCGTCTATAAGTGAGAGTCCGTATAACGATGAGCCCCGTCAGGAATCAGACCGTCACCACCACTTGCCAGCTAACGACAGTTAGTGTATGGAGCTTTCGGTGTTCGCTACCGTCCTTCCCGCGTCTTCTCCAACAAACTCTTGCGCTTCAGCCCTGGGTCCCACTTGCTGACTTTGTTTAATGTCGAAATGACGCGTGGTGTATTTAGCCGTCTCTTACACTCCGACCAAAGAACAGGGACAAAAAGAAGAGTCCCCATTCGCCGTTCGTGTCACACTCCGAACTTTGAATGAGGACTCCCGTATATAGAGGAATTTTTTACCCGTAAACGTAGCTATCAGCGTGTGACTTCTAATAAGCGTTACAAAGATACGCAAAGTTGGGCAATCATCCAAATCCCCACTTACATCTGTTAACGCATTATAAAACCGCCATGTTGTAAAATATTTTATAAAATAGTTTTTGTATTACCAAAAAATTACCTACCTTTGCATTGAAACGCCGAGAATACTGACTATCAGATAGCTATAGCATTATGCATGTAATCCCATGCGGATCACATATAGCACATTTTGCATTACATCTGATAATACCGATAACAGCTTCTCAATCAAGCCGTTATCGGTATTTTGCTTCGTGTAAGTTGCTGATTACAAACGAATTATATACATATACGTGTTTATAAAACGTTTTACGTCGCAGCGTTCGGGTACACCTGCATACATCGGCTTTCCGCGCATTCTGAATGTATTTTTGAGGTAAATGTATTACTAATGTATTACCAAAAGCCAAAAAATGTATTACCAAATGCGTGTTTCTGTTCCCGATACATTATAAACACCTTTAAAGATTTATGCATTATGGCAATTTTGAAATTTAACATTGTTTATGACAGAAAGCATGCCACGGAAGAAGGAAAGCCCGGTTCTGTGGAAATAAGGTTCAGTCTGAGTCGCAAGCAGAAGTACTTCGCGACAGGCATAAGAATCGCCCCTAACGAGTGGGACAACAACAAAAACAAGGTCGTCCACCGTCCCGACAAAGACGAATTGAATAAGCGTATTGCAGTTCTCTGCACAAAGGCCGACAAAATTGTAAGCAAGTCTTACAGCGACGACAACTTCGATTTCAACTCTATCACCAAGCTCTATCAAGGCGAACGTGCCGAGGAAATGGATTTCCCTACCTACTGTGAACAGCGTACCTTTAAGCGGCGTGTGTCTGAAAGCACTAAGACTCGCTACCGTGTCTTCACTCGCTTCTTGCGCTCGTGGGGCAAGATAGTTTCCTTCGCTGACCTTACCGTCGCCAATGTCCGTGCGATGGACGAATATTTGCATACTCGCGAGATAGGGCAGTCCACCATCTACAACTATCACAAGTATCTAAAACTCTTCATTAACGATGCCATAATTGACAACCTTGTGCAGGAAAATCCGTATCGTCGCCTTAGCTTCAAGATAAGCCGAGGCGACAAGAAGTATGTCGACTGCCTCACCGTGGAGCAGTTTGATGCAGTCCGCAACCTCACCGTCTCCACACCGCACCTCTGCAAGGCTCGCGACCTCTTCCTTTTTCAATGTTACACCGGGCTTGCGTATGCCGACCTCATGGCGTTCGACTTCAACGAGTGCGACCTTATCGACGGTAAGTATTTTTATCACGACCGCCGTGCCAAAACTGACGTTGATTTCGTCCTTCAGCTTCTCCCCCAGGCTGTCGATATACTCACCAAGTACAAGAACAAGCTGCCCACGCTCTCAAATCAGCGCTACAACGACTATCTTAAAGTCATAGGTTCGATGATAGGTGTTGACGGTCTACATTCACACATGGGACGAGCCACGGCAGCTACGATGTTCCTCTCCAAAGGAATGCCTATAAACGTTGTATCAAAGGTTCTCGGACATACCAATCTCCGACAAACTCAGCGCTACGCACGCACTCTGTCCCGCGACGTACGCTCGGCATTCAATAACATTGAAGGTAAATTCTAAGCTATACCACACAGCGACCCATCCAAGGGTCGCTGTTTTTATTCTTCCTACAGACGAATCACCGCAATACATATTCTTTTGTACGTTAAATTTGCGGTATGAATGATTTTAGAAGTATCATAATAGCAGTTACCGGGGCGTTCTTCGCCTTATTGAGTCCCATTCAGGACTTCATGGCAGGTATGCTCATACTCTTTGTCGTCAACTTCGTCTTCGGTCTGCTCGCTGCCATATTCAACGGCGAGGAATGGTCATGGCGAAAGGCTGGCATGTGTTTCATTTATTGCCTTATCTTCTTCGCTACGGCAGCATCGATGTTTATCGTCGGGCACTTTATGCACACCGAAGAACAGGCGCTTGTCTGTGTCAAATACGTTTGTTTTGCTGCCATTTACCTATTCGGCACCAACATCGTACGCAACTGGCGAAGCCTCTGTACTCCTGGTTCCACATGGCATAAGCTCACATCACTTCTCTACTACATACTTACAGTCAAGTTCGTAGAGAAGTTCACGATTTTCAAGCATTTTTCTCCCGAACCGAATAACGACGACCTCAAATGAAACTTACACGACAGCAACTCATTCAGATAGCTCCTGCTTCCGAGCCTTATGTTGACAAGTATATCAACTATATCAACGGCTATGCAGAAGCCTTTCATATCACCACTCCTCTTCGTATGTGCCATTATCTTGCGCAGATTCTCCACGAGTCTGCTTGTCTTAAGTACACCGAAGAACAAGGCCCTATCCATTACTTCGACAAGTACGATACCGGACGCCTCGCCAAGACGCTCGGCAATACACCGAAAAAGGATGGCGACGGATTCAAGTATCGTGGACGTGGACTTATCCAAATCACAGGACGTGCGAATTATACCGCATACAATAATTCTAAATACTGCAAAGGCGACGTTGTCAACAATCCAGAACTTCTCTCCAAGCCTCTCGGTGCTGTCAAATCCTCTATGTGGTTCTTCGACTCACATAATCTCAATAAGTATGCCGACAAGGACGACCTCGTCAAGATAACGAAGGTTATTAACGGAGGTACCAACGGACTCGAACAGCGACGTGCGTTCCTTGATAAGGCAAAGAGTGTCCTTCTTAAAAATTAAAAGCTATGAATATAAACGATAACGGGCAGCGCGAATGGTTGCGCTCAATAATCAGCGACTTCTATTGGTTTGTAGTGATAATGACCATCTGGATAGGTATTATTGTCTCCTGCTCCAGCTGCTCATCCCCACGACCCGTAGTCCTCGAACGTACGCTTCACGACACGGTGCATATCAACAACATTCGCCTTGACAGCGTCTATCTGCACGACTCCGTCTACTTCGAGTCCATTGTCAAAGGCGACACTGTTTATCGCACCAAAGAGATTACCCGTTGGCGCGACCGTATTTCTATCAAGCACGATACTGTCTACGCTGCCAGAGAGAATAAGACGGAAATCCCCGTCCCGGTAGAACGCAAGCTACCTTTATGGAAGCAGCTCGCCGCGCCTCTCTATCCGATAGTCTTTATTATTATAATAGGTATAGTAAGCATGATATGGCTTATACATCGCAAAAAATAACCTCATGGGAGTCCTATTAAAGTCCATCCGCAAGATTCTCGTCGAACTTATCGACCGTATCGACAGTGGAGAATGTGCCACTACCGACGAGCAAGAACGCATGTTCCTCGACCTCTGCACGATGATTGCCGACAAGGAGCGTCGTGTCTCCAAGTACGAGGCTTGCCGTTATCTCAATATGTCTCGTGCCAAGTTCGACCGCTACGTATCTGAAGGACGCATTCCTCACGGGCGCAAGTCCCCGGGATTCAAAGAACTGTCATGGCGCCTTGCCGAACTCGATGGTTGCAAACTAAATAAGTGTTAGAGTTTTATTTTTGTCATAATCGTTTGTAACCGTTCTGTTGTGATAACAGAGCGGTTTTTCTTTGAGCATTATCCTCCTCATTTGAGCATCGTTAGGCGACACCTTATATAATAAGTAAATTTGCTTCAAGTCCCAATGTTGGGGCGAAACCTAAACTTTTATTATTATGTCTGAAACAAAAACTTATGTATTCGGCAATGATGGCCAGTGCGGTGGCGGTATGATGTCGCTTCTTGCTCCTCTCCTCCAGCGCAACGGTCTTGATCCTAACCTTCTTCTTGCGATGAACAAGAACGGCAACGGTTGGGGTGACGGTAGTGGCTTCATGTGGGTTATCTTCCTCTTCTTCCTTATGGGTTGGGGCGGTAACGGTTGGGGTGGATTCGGAGGCAACGGACGTGGTGCCATAGCCAACGAAATCAACAACGACTACGGACGCTCTCTCCTTATGGACGCAATCGGTGGCAACCGCAACGCTCTGTCTAATCTCGCTACTCAGCTCAACTGCACCGAAGGACAGATTCAGTCGGCTATCTCGGCTCTCACCTCACAAGTTCAGTCTGTAGGCAATCAGGTAGGTATGTCTGGCATGCAGACCATCAACGCTCTCCAGCAGGGTAATATGCAGATTGCCCAACAGCTTGCCAACTGTTGCTGCGAGAATCGTCTTGCCACCTGCCAGCAAACCAATACTCTCCAGGCTGCCATCAACAACGTGGCTGTTGGTCAGGAGCGTGGTTTTTCTAATGTGGCTTACGAGACTCAGCGTCAGACTTGCGACTTGCACAACGCCATTAAGGATAGCACACAGACCATTGTCAACGGTCAGCAGCAGGCTGTCATGCGCGAGCTTCAGAACAAGATTGACTCGCTTCGCGAAGAGAACTCTACGTTCAAGTCGTCTGCAATGACTTCGCAGATTGTCGGCCAGGCTCTCGCTCCCGTCAATGCCGTTCTTGCTGGCTTGCAGAAGGAGGTGGGCGAAATCAAGTGCGCTCAGCCTAACACCGTGACAGTACCCTATCAGCCGTTTGTTACTGTTCCCAACTGTGTCGCAGCTCAGTACGGCCTTTACGCCAACGCCAACGCTAACGGCTTTTGGGGTTAATGAGAAAGGAGGGTTCTATATGACACCTATTTGGAATTATCCCTTCTCATGGGTCAACCGTCGTGGTTCTGCTGCCGTGGCTTCCACTGCCGTAGCGGTCTCTGCTACAGCTGTCACGTTCTCCTTCCGTAACCATGCCTTTGCTTCGGCTAATTATCGCGGAACGGTCTTCGTTAAGCTGGCTCAGGCCATCCCTACCGGCACCACTGGCACGCTCCCTATTCTCTTCGAGACTAATGGGGCTACCCAAGCCGTCACTAAGTACAACGGCTCTCCTCTTACCGTCGCCGACCTCCCAGGCACTGGCGTATTCCAGCTCTGGTTCGAACGCGACACTAACACCCTTCAGCTCATGACGGGTATTGTCTAACCTATTCTTAAAAGAAAGGATTTCTTATGTTCAGCGGTTTGCGTACTAATAGTATTTTTTATGTGCTTGACAAGAGCAACGAGCCTAAATTGCAGATAGGACAGGTTGTTTCCGTTTCCAATCCTCAGCCTAAGTTCCCCGCTTATCAGCCCGGACAGTTCTCCCCTCAACCGATGGAATCTGTGGTCGATGTCCGTGTGAAGCTTACCGATGGCGAAATGGATTTCAAGCAACTCCCTTCCAATGGCCAGATTGCCAATTCCGGCTCGCTCGTTGTCTCTGAGTCGCGCGAGGCTATGTCTGCCGAGGTTGAGGCTATGCTCCGTCAGTCTCGTCAGATTCTCGAAAGCGTTGACTATCATCGCTCTGTGGTCTCCTCTTGCGAGTCCATGCTCGCCCAACTCAACCCTCAGATAGCCGAGAAGAAGGCGCAGGAGCAGAAAATCTCCCAACTCGAAACCAAGATGTCTGGCATTGAAGGTACTCTCTCCAATATCCAGGGCATGCTTGCTCAGGCTCTCAAACCTAAGCAGTAGGAAGTCCTTTCTTTTAGAACTTTAAAACATTACGACTATGAATTTTATTGTTGAAATTACCGAAGATAAGCTCTCCGAACTCACCGAGAACGCCGAGAAGATGCTTCGCTATGGAGGCAAGGTTATGTCCTGTCTCGATTCTATCAAGCGTGAGCGGTATGGCGAGCGCAGCCCTATGCCCGACTATCGCAGCTCCGACTATCGCAACCAGCGTCACGAGTCAGAGCACGACGACTATCCCGACTACCGCCGTCCACGCGAACGTCGCGACTATGATTATTAATGTCTAACCCGAGGAGGATGTCTTTATGGCATTCTCCTCTTAATCCCTATTCTTCATATGAAACCTCGTCAGTCCCTTTCTCAGTACGACTATCGTCCGCCCGAAATGCTCGCCTATTTGCGCCATTACGGCTATCATTTCTCACGCCGTATGCACGACTTCGCTGTCTCTCGTATGCGTCGCGACAACAAGCCTATCACGCCTTGGACTAAGGAAAAGGTCGAACAGACTCTTCACAAGTACGGCATCGCTCTCGACAATGCCGTTGCCTACGACCATGTCTATGTCCTTAACATGGCTCTTGCCGACTTCTACGGCTCTTCCATCACCGATGAGCGTGCCCTTGCCCTCTTCGTCAAGGATTACGTCGATGATGAAGACCAGCCCGACGGATTCGTCTTTAACCGCTTCTATGCCGATTGCGCCCTTTCCGGCACGCCAATCCCGTGGGAAGACGTATTAGACCCCTCATAGCCTATGCGCTCACAACAAATATACCTCCATTCCTACGATTGGACGGTGCAGATATTCTATAACGTCCCTTCTTCTAAGGTTGATGTTATCCGCAGACATCTTCAATCTCTCGGCTGTCATTCGCAGCCCCTTGAAGATGCCTGCCTTCTTGTCTCTCACTCTGTCCCCGACACTGCTTTCACCTATACCAACATTTCCCTCCACCGCACCCTCATAGTTCTCTGTCCCTCTTCTTCTCCCTCTCAATTCCTCAATACCCTCACCCACGAACTTCTCCACGCCGTCACCCACATATCCGATTATTACAGTATTCCTCTCAACACAGAATCCCCTTGCTATCTCCTCGGTTCTCTCGCACAAGCTTCTTATCCCGTCGCCAAACATTATTTGTAAAACATTTTACACGACTTCTGTAAAATATTCTTGTCCGTATCGCTGATATTTAGTACTTTTGCAGCAATACATCAATAACTCTTATGAAAACAATACTTCTATCTTTAGCTCTGTTCGCTTGCGTAGCCGGCGACAATGTTTATGTATGCACAGGCCCACACGCACGTCGTTACCACAAGTCTGCAACTTGCAAGGGCTTGCGCAATTGTAGCTGTGAGATAAAACAAGTAACTCTCGAACAAGCTAAGAAGTTACACAAAACCCCATGTCACATTTGCTATTAATCATGTACCCAATTTTACAATATAAGAAATGATACAAGAATCTGTGTATTCTGAAACTTTTATTGAAAAGTAATTAATATGTACAATGTATAAAAAAAGGAGCGTAATATCCGTAGATACTCGCTCCTTTTCCCTATTATGCTTCTTCTCTTTTAAAACATTGCATCAATCTCCTCATTAGTGATTGCTGTCATATCTGTCTTCTTCAAGCAAGACTCAAGTCCTTCCTTAGTTGCAAACAAAGCAGCATTAAAAGTATATCTTACACCACCATTCCCTTCTGATATATCAGTCCTCTCAGGATTTGGTACCATAGCCCAAGCAGTACCAGTAGAAGGCATAATTCCTAATAGAGGAGTTGCTACAATATCTTGAACACAATTGCTAATGATTTCACCAGCCTCAGTAAACTTATCATATACAGCCTTATTCTGCACAGGATTAGTAGAAGTAGCACTCAGTTCTGCATCTACTACATAAGCCGACTTATCCAGCTTCTTATCAATAGCAGTATCCTGTGCAGTATTTTTACTCTGCAAAGCACTGATAGAACTATCCAACGATGTCATTTTGGTGTTATAAGTAGAAGTAGCAACCTTGCTATTCACTGAACTTGTCAAGGTATCTACAGCACTCTTCACAGCTTTATTCTGTACAGGATTGGTAGATGTAGCGCTTAATTCTGCATCCACTACAATGTTTGTCTGAGCCTCACCAAGCTTCTCCCACTTTGAAGCATCATATGTAGCAGAGGGATTACCAGTATATACATACTCAGCCTTGATGTTCTTGTCTCCAGTAGTCTTAGCAGGAACAATATAAATCTTTGTAGCATCGATACCAGTAGTAGGTAGACTGTCTACTACCTTATACAGTGACAAGTCAATACTGATGTTACCAGAGCCTACAACACTCACACCATTCACAGTCTTCATTGCAGGCAACTGTGCAGCAGTCAGCTTACTATCAGTACCAAGTGTAGCCACACCACTAGCAGCACCCTTCTGACTCAATGGTATCTGTGCCACATTGGTCACATTACCAAGTCCTACCTGATCCTTAGTTACACCATGTGGATTCTTCTTGTTACCAATGTGTGAAGTCAAGTCTGTGCTTACACCACCTGATTTACTGTCTACGTATGCCTTTACTTTCTCTGTATAATGCTGTAGACCTGTTTTATCCAAAAAATTATTCATATTATTTACCTCTCTGTTTTACTTGTTATTAATTCTGTTTTATTTTATTTATTCACTCTATTTTGTTTCTTTTTCAGTATTCTTTTTCACACTATTCATTTGTGCTTCCAACTTAGCATCCTGCTCCTGCTGCCACTTATAGTATTCTTCCATAGTAGCCTCACGCCAGTTGTCAGCACTGTCATTATCTGCCAGGAACAATGAAACTACAAACACTCTTGCACCTTCATTCTCAATCTCCTTCTGTGTCAGATACATTCCTTCACTCGCTTTAATTTTTTCCATTGTCTTCTTTTTATTTATTTTGTTTTACTTATTTATTAACTTAACTCTTATCAATTAAGCTATAGTATATCCCTTAGCAGTCAATGTCTGTATTCCATTTGTACCCAAAGCACTCTTAGTAGCTGCTGATAACTTAATTGTTATTACCCCCATTCCATTTGCCTTACGGTCATATAAATCTAATAAAGTCTGCACAGTACTATTAGTCCACTTTGTCAATGTTGAAAGGTCTAATGTACTTGCTTCATCTTTCATCTTACCTATTCCCTCTCCTACCTGAAAATCTATTAGCTTAGGACAACCTATAAAGTTTGTCAAATCTGATATATTACTTAAATCCAAACCACTTAAATCCAGTGATGTTAATTCGGGCATATAAAAAGCATTGCTTAAGGCAGTTATACCGCTTGGTTTCCATTTCTTAGGTAATCTAATTGAACAATTAGCACTTATAAAAAATGCTCCTGGCAAATCGGTTGAAAAGAACTCCAAATTATCAAGATTAAGCATGCTTAAATCCAGTAAACCTGTAAAATTACAAGCAAAATAGAGACTTTTTAAAGAGTTACTACTGAATATTGACCCCTTTTTAAATTCAAACTTATCTATATTTTTATCAGTAAATATGAATACTTTTTGTACTTTTGTAATTATTTTATTCTCACCTGCTTTTATTGGAACTAATTCCTTAATTCCATTTATTGCTAGTCCCATACCACCATTAGGTAAATCTTCTAGACATCTTATAGTTAAAGTTAAACCATCTGTTTCTAATGATGTTAATTTATCTTGTAGTATGTCTACTTCTTTTAATTTTTCAAATAAGCTTTGAACACCTGTTTCTAATGATGTTAATTTATCTTGTAGTATTTGGACTTCTTGCTGTTTTTCAAGTACTTGTAATTTCTCTTGTAGGGAAAGAGTATCATTTTTAATATCTGTTCCATCATACCCGCCGACACCAATTAAATATATATTACCATTCTTTGTGTCTTCTCCATTAGCTATATTATTATATATAGCTAAAGCATTTTTAGCACCTACACCTGTAGGAATTGGTCCAAATTTCTCTGACTCAGTTATTGATAAAGGGCCTATACCAAAAACATATCCAAATTCAGGCTTAAAAAAACTATTAATTCCTTGAATAACATTAAAAAAACAGTCTTCTTCCCAATCCTTTATAAGATTTAGAGCACCATTTATAGTGCCAGTAAAATTCCTACATTGTTCTTGTGTAGATTCAATTCTATTCATCTCACCTTGAATAAAAGATCCTGAAATTCCACTACCGTCTTTCATATAAATAGAATTACAATAGCCCATAATCTCAGTCAGGTCAACTCCCTTATTACGCATTTCAGAAATAACACTATTATCTTTACCTTTTATCCAAAGTGTTAAAGAATCAGAATCAGCATCAGAATAACTAGGAGTTAAAATAATATTCTGTGCACCAGTAACTATAACTCTATCTCCTACAACTCTATTACATAAGCCCTCTACTACACAATAATGTCCTTTTACTAGATTATCTTGGGTATAAGTACCATCATCAATACTCGGATCTTTAGTACCTACAGGTCCAATAACTACATTTCTTTTTTCTATAGCTTCCTTACCATCTATTTCTTTAACATAATTCCAATTGCAATTATGTACATTTTCCTTGATTTTATTTACTATTTTTTTTACTCCCTCTAAATCTAAATAATTCATTGTTTCTTCCTCCTTTATCTATTAAACATTTCATCTATATCACCTTCACTAATTGCGGTTGCTATACTACCATCATTAGCAAGAAGCCCTTGCCTACTTTGATCTTTTGTGATAAACTTCTTTGCTATAATTCCATCTCCGTTTATCTGAAAAGTAGGCCCAGTTGTATCTGAACTGGTACCTATAATCTCTTCATCAGAAATAGAAATAGTTTTTGTTATATAAGTAGGTCTTTCAGATGAGGGGCCTCCAAGAGGAGGTTGATGGGCTCGTACTCCTTTAGTAGTAATATTACCCCATTTTAAGGTTATACTTGGAATTTCTCCTATAGTACCTCCCTTTAATGGCAGAAACTTCTCTTTCATCTTCTCATAGGTCTTCTCTGCAACATCATTCTTTATGTCTGAAGTAATATTGCCATCAAGCTTCTCCACCGTCACGCAACCATCCGCCAGTTTCTCTGTACCGATACTGCCTACAGCAATCTTATCAGCAGTCACAGCACCATCCGCAAGCTTCTCCACCGTCACGCAACCATCCGCCAGTTTCTCTGTGCCGATACTGCCTACTGCAATCTTATCAGCAGTTATAGCATCCTGTGCAATCTTATCAGCACTTACGCAACCATCCGCCAGTTTCTCCTCCGTCACGCACCTGTCGTCCAGGTCGTCCGTCTTTATCAACGGAACCTTCGTTCCTAGTTTTACGTCATTTCTAAATGTAGGCATACTTTATTTCCTCCGGTTCTTCTGATGTGTAAATTCTTATCTGTAGTACTTCAGCCCTCATTTCCATACGCAGGCAGAAAGCCTTCATGTCCTTATGGACCTCTATAGGCACACGAGGCCATTTGCCGTCTCCCGTGTTCTGTCTTATCACTATCTTGCCTTTTTTCTTCAAGCTAATCATAAGATAGATGTCACGCTTCAGTTCCAGCACAGGAGTCACCCATGCTTGTTCTGTTGCGTCATACGTAGCTGTCACTATCTCCATATCATTTCTGTGTATTAATTCCCAGACTTTGTATCGCAATGCTGAGCATAGTCTGTGCACCAGCGTCTTCATACGCCGCCAGTAGCAGGTAAGCAATATAGTATATGAAAGCATTCTTCTGTGTGTCTGACACATCTACAGATGTGCTGTCCGATGTGTTGTTAATAACATTTCCTGTTCCAACGTAGGCCACTTCTACCTCGTTGCCCGTCTCCCACGGCTGTACTAATATTTGTAGCGTGCTTCCACGCATTATTGTAGCCAGCGGTCTGTCCTGCGAACCCTTTACCGCCTCGTCAAACATCAGCAGTGCGTCGTCACTCGTGTCGTCCACTGGCACCGCAGCTTTATGCCATCCGTCTATCCTTACACGTCGTATGTCCGCAGCAGCGATACCGTCAGGCAGAGTCGCCACTCCTATGTCGTCAATGTAAGACTCGACAGTCAGTGTCTTGGCAGTAGTGGCATCCGTGTCTTTTTTTGTCTTCACACTCGTGCATTTACCCGTCATTACAGCCACCCATCTTAGAGCGTCGTTTATCTTCGCCCTTATGATGTTGTCCATGTAGGTGTCCTCTCCGCCGTCACTCAGCTTCGAGTCCTCCCTCGTCTCATGGTCTATACACCACTTCACCTCTTCTATAATCTCTCCTACGGTCATACCTAATAGTGTTAATGGTTTACGTTCAATGATTGTCAGCAGCCCTCATAGCTCCTCTTCAATCAATGGCTCAGTCGGCCCAGCAAGGCTCAGTAAGGCTCATCACCCCAAAGCCCTCAACAAGCCCCATTACCCCAGGTTCAAGTTAGCAAACACCTCTCCCTCCTTGGCAGCAAAAGCCAACGCCTTGCTCGGGTCGGTAAACTTCTTGTCGTAGTTGGTGTTGATGTACACGAGCAGTTCGTCGGGCGTAGTCACCGCGTCTGCCGTATTCATGTTCTTAGGTTCTGGCTTCGGCACATTCTCTTTCATGTCGTCGGAGGTTTTGATTTCGCGAATCAACACCACTGTGCCGGACTTGAAAAGTTCACTGCTCTCAAGAAGGTCTTGATAATACTTGCCCTTAAGAGATAATTCGGGACAAGTGCCTGTAATGATATTACCACCTGTGAACTCGTAGTGAACCTTGTTACCACCTGCACCAACGAGAGTATGATGACTATTGTTTAGTGCCTCTTTTAATCTATATATCTTAATCATTGCGTTTTGGAATTTTAAAGATAAGCCTCGCTGAGACATTAGCGAGCAAAGCCGTTGCTCAGCGAGGGCTTTACGGAAATAAAATAATCTTTAGGCAGCTACGTCCTGACCCTTGTAGAGTTCCCACTTGGTGCCGTTGTAGTAGTAGACGGTACCCTTGTCGTACTGAACATCGTCAGAGACGTAGTCCTCGGTAAGGGCAACCTTCATGCCGGCTGACGGAGTTGCGGGGAGTTTGGGAGCAGAGATGATAGTGGTAAGAGTGGACCCGCCAAGCTTAGAAATCTTTTCCTCAGGACCAACAAGTATAGAGTTGTAGCCACGGAGAGCGATACAATCGGCCTCCTCGTGAATCCAACGCTTAGCGTCGCGGATAGCACCTGCACCCTTAGACATGTCGTTGGTGCGCTCCTTGTTGGCAACACGCACGTAGCGGCGACTCGCCTTAAGGTCGATGATAACGGCAAAGTCCTCCATGCGCATGAGGTCGAGAGTCTGATCCCAAACAATATCGAAAGTACCGAATGTGTCCTTGATGCGCTTGAAGGTAAGGTCGAACTCGTCGTGATTGATGATGTCGTTCTTGCCATCCTTGTCAATCTTCATCTTCTCCATGCGCTCGATGAAGTTCTTACCAGCGAAGACGTAAGCATGGTTATTTTCTGCAAATTCTGTAAACTGGAGCTTTGAGAGAGCAATCCAGTCGGCCCACTCCTGAACGTCGCCAATAGCATACTTATTGGTAATCTGAGGCAAGATACCCTCGGCAAAGTAAACATCCTCAACAGCACCATCCTCAGTGAGCGTCTTAATGCGTCGCTTAGAGCCAAACCAATAAGAACGCTCGGCGCGGAGGTTGTACTTCATGATAGCGTCAGCCTTGAGGTCCTTGACGGAGATAGGCACCTTGGTCTGCACCTTCTCGAAGTCGGTAGTAAAGAGAATGTTGAGCAGCTTCTTCTGAACACAAACCTCCTTCTCGCGAGGCTGCATGTTCTCAGGAGGAACCATAAGCTGAGACTCGCTTGCGGCAGTTGCGCCAACAAGTAAGACAGAGCCAGAAGGAATGTCCGGGCAGGTCATACTGTCAAGGTCGTCGGCTGGAGTACCATTGTTTTTAGCCTTGCCGTTGGTAGCCTGGAGAACGACCTTCTTGCCGTTAGACTCGATGACATAGAGCTGAAGAATACCCTCGTGCTCGGTGTTAGAACCCTCCTTGTAACCCTCAACATCGGGAACAAAGACAGTAGAACACTTGTAGAACGGACGGAGAGAACCAGAGAAGTTGGTAGAGTTAAGCTCGATGGTGTCGCCACCAGTGATTTCGGCAGTAGTCTTACCGTCGAGAGTCTCACCACCAATGCGCATGTGCTTGGCAGTCCAGTTCTTGATAGGAACCTTAGCGGCAACCTGTCGAGCGATACTGAGAAGCGGAGTCTTGTAGGGGTAGAATTTTACAATGTTATTATCCCACTCATCGTCAATCATGTCACCCTCTTTGAGCTGGGTGGATGAAGCCTGAGTTCCCGCCAAATTCTGACCATCCTTTTTGCCACCGGGACTATCGAGGTCGCTCTTGCCAGCCTCAACGTGTTCGTGTTCAGCAACCTCTGCAGCGGTTGCGGGAGTGTTGCCCTCATCGCCAATCTGAGGCGCAACGTTGTCGGCAACAGCCATGAGCGACGAGCCGCCAGTTACAACGGAGAGAAGCATGAGTAAGAGCCAAGTAAGGAAATGTCCGCTTTTAATAAAATTAATAAACCGATAGT
>ERZ1035037.18-NODE-18-length-67051-cov-296.080751_pt1 | contig 67051 bp, 95 predicted proteins | sample MGYA00520618_ERZ1035037 | MGnify/ENA primary metagenome ERZ1035037 (study PRJEB33766, sample SAMN09781741) | gut metagenome | biome: gut microbiome | host: Homo sapiens | place: Madagascar | study: EMG produced TPA metagenomics assembly of the PRJNA485056 data set...
GGTTGTAATCTCGCCGATTTCCACCCATTCGCGTTCTCCGCCCCCCGCCATATCCACCGCCTCCCACGCGGTGGGCTTGCCGTCGGTGTCAACGGCTTTGACCTTGATGGTCTGGCCGATGGTGGCGGCGGTCAGGCCGAGGGAGATATCGGGGGAAGCACCAGACGGGATATCCCTCACGGCACTTGCCATCCCATCCGGAAAGCTCAACGGTGCGGTCGTGCCACCCTTCTCACGGATAGCGTCCGCGACGGTCGTCATATCAGCGCCATCGACCAAATATTCGTTTTGTGCCATCAGAAGCTCACTCCTTTCGCAGTTGCTACGGCCTCAGCCGCCCACTGACCGTCCACCACCCGCAAGAACTTGCCATTGTCAGCGGTGGTAACCTTTGGGAGCTGCCTAATAGTTTCAAAATCCGAAACAGTTACAGAATCACCCCTTCTATTCAAGACCATTTTTGAATATGATAATTGGCCATCATCACTAATGTTCAGAGCAAAAAGATCGAAGTTCACATAGTCAGGATTATTTATTGGAAAATAATTGCGTCCATTGCTGTATATAATCGGTCTGGTTTTAGAATAATAAGGAATTCCTGTAACAGAAATTTCCTTTCCGTCTCTATCGTATATTTTCCCATTCACAACGTTAAAAACAGGAAAACCTATAGACCAATCATCTTTTATCCAAACATTATCTGCACTTACAGAGATAATAACCGAAAGACTTCGAATTTCCACAAAAGCAAGAGAGCGTGAATCAATATCCCAATCGATCGGCATATAGATAGAACCCTCAAACATCACACAAAATAGAGCAGTCCCGCCACTGAATGTCTCATAGGCATTGATTATATTCTTGATTTGTTCATAACTCCAATCAGCCGTTAATGTGCCATCCTTCCCTTCCGTTACGTTGATGATGTACTGCTGAGGGAGTTTATTGATAAACCTTGGTTCCCATTCATCAGGCCTTACTTTATAAGGGAGAAGAACTCTCACTTCTGCATTATTCCTGATAAGAACAGATGCCACAGATACGGCTTGTCCTCCAACCGTATAGGAGTCCACTAAATCTGGTGATGGAATACCAGAAGACCCAAAAATAATAAAGTCTGCAGCTACACTAATTAGAGGTAAATCGTTAATACCTAATGAACTGAGATCGATGTTTTCAAAAGAGAACAAACCTGCCAGAGCAATCTTAACCTCTCTCCCTGCCTCATGCGCGGCTTTGATTTCGGCGTAGGTCTTGTCCGACTTGTAGATGGGATTGCCATCGCTGTCTTGTCCGTCCTGTGTGATGGTAACGTAGAGCGTAGGGAGTGCGTAGTCAACGTTGGGGGTCGCGGCATTGAGAACATCACTGCCACCAAGCTTTAATAAATTACCATCTTTTGCATCGCCAACTTCGAGAGACTCTTTCACCTCTCCCCACTCCGCCTTACTGCCATCGTTGGTAAGATACTTGCCGGCGGTATCGGGGGTGATGGGGGGCGTGCCAGAGGCGGACGTGCCGGTATCGATGAACGTTCCCGTCGCGGCGTCGTACTCGTACCAGTTCCCGTTATCCCCGATATACGGTGCTTTGATGGGGTCTGAAAGAATGACCTGCGAGTGGAGGGAAACGTCGATGTCGTGAACCGTCGGGATCGTGACCTCTGTTGCCTTCGGTGCGCTTCCCGTCACCGCTTCCGTCTTCTCCGGCTGCGGCAGTGTTCCGTGGCTTGCGCTCTGCTCCACGCGGACCGGCGCGCCGCTGCCGCCCATGATCGAGCCGTCCTGAAAAACGACGCGCGCCTGCACCACGGCAGCGCCGGGGGCGAATCGGAATGTCTGCTTCTGCGTCACGGGGAACTGCCATTCGCCCGTCTTTTCATCAAATGTCACCTGCCCCGGCCACCGCTTTGTGAACTGGCCGACGGTGATTTCCACGCACGCCGCGATCTCCGGCGTAATCAGCGTCCCGTTTCCCGATTTGATCGTCACCGGGATGTTGTAGGCATCCCCCTGCATTACGCTCGCCATAATTCCCTCCGTATTCCGCGCGGTGAGTTATCTCGCGTCGCGCTCGTTCATTTCTTCGATGATGTGGATAAAGTCGCCGCGCTCGTGTCCCTCGCGTCGGCTCAGGTCGTTCAGCTTGACCGCGCGCTCGCGCGTCACATAGGGGTTGCCTGCGGCAAATGCGTCCGCGTAGCGCTGCGCCACCATCTGCTTGTGCCCTTCGCACAGCGCGGGATACAGCTCAAGCAGTTTGTCGCCCAGCTCCACCATCTTGGCAAACGCCTTGCGATCGAGCACTTCGCCCTCCTTGTAGTCCACGCCCAGCGTCTCGCGTTCCTCGTCGGTCAGGCCGTTCACCACGATCAGCCAGCGGTCTTCAAGGAACTTTCTGTTCATGCTCGTCAGGATGCGGCTCAGGTCGTTCTTGGGCACATAAAAGCTGCCCGTCTTGCCAACGATGCTGCCGTACATGCCGCCGTCGCCGAACTGCACGGTGTTGTCGTCCGCCACCTCTGCCATCCAGAGGAACTGCACCTTCTGCGCATCCGCGCCATACTGTACGATCTGTGTCATCGCCTGCGGCGCATTTTTCATCGCCTCTGCCACGGCGCTTGCCGCCGCCTGACGCGCGATCTCCGCCACCTCTTCTTCGGTATAGAGTTTCTGCTGCTTTTTGCTCTTCAGCGCCGGTTCCAGCTCCGTCAGGGGCGTTTCGCTGCCGTCGTCACTGATGGCAGCCACTTCATCCGCCGTGACTTCAAAGGCCGTTCCGTCTTCCGCCGCGCCCACGATACCCTCCGTACCGACCTCGCTCTCCTGCTCAATGATCTTCGCGGCCTGCTCCGCCGCGCTCTTGGTCGTCTTCTTTCCCATCGTTTTATCTCCTTTCAGAATGATGGTATTCATCTCCCCACTTAAAGGCAGGGGATTTCCGTTTGGAGCGGCGAGACGGTATCGAGCCGTCACGCGTCCGCGATGTTGCCTATAGCCACCGCTTTCGCTTCTGCATCAGCACGCCGCGTATGGGCGGGAGGGTTTGCCCCTCCCGCTTTTCGCCGTTATTAGGAAACCGTGATGTGGGCGATCTTGCTGGAGAACGTGGCCACCGTGTCGAGGGCGATGGTGACGTTCATTCCAATTTCGAAGTCCGCGGACTTCGTGGGGTCCATCTCGATGGTGATGGGCGTTCCCGCCGTGTAGCCGATGGTCATCGGCTTTCTGCCGCTCGAGGACATCATGTAAATGTCGGTGTCGTCGAGCAGCGTCTCGGGCGCAGTGTTCTGCGTGCCGGGGACGATCACATCCTGCATCGGCATCAGGCGCACCGCCATGAACTCGCCGAGATAGCCGCTGCGGGTGTAGTCCGCGCCGAGCAGCGTCGCAATAGCGGCGTCCATGTTCACGTTCGTAGAGCCGGTCACATTCGTCGGCAGCACCTTGGAGAGCGCCACCATACTTCCGGTCGCAAACAGGTTGGAAATGCGCGTTGCGTTCAGCGACGCGACCTTGTTTGCCGCCTTCACCCAGTTCTGGGTGTCGAACGTGTAGTTCAGGCTCGCGGGGATCAGGGAAACGTCGCCCTTGGCGATGTTCATCGCCTGGTTCCACATGCCCATGGTCTTGGCGTACATGCCGGCAGCGATATTCGCAAAGAAGTCGCCGAAGTCCATGTTGTTGCCGACAAGCTGAATCCACTTTGCCGTGATCCAGCAGCTCTTGGGCTGCGGGTTCAGTGCGTAATCGCGGCTGTAGAAGCGGTTGCGCGGCACGCTGCGCGAAGCGCCCCAGCTCGAATCCTGAAACACAGGGATATCGTTGCTGCCGATGCTGACCATGTACGTCTGGCCGAAGTCGACCTCCACGGTATCGGCAAACAGGCTGACGGCCTCGGAGTAGACCGCCGGAAGGATGGGGCGCAGGATCTCCATGTAGATTCCCTGCTGCACGCGATAGAAAGCCTCATTTCCGTAGAAACGTCCTCCGTCGCGCTTGAAATCCTCCCAGCTCTTCGGGGCGTTCTCGCCGGTCTGTGCGCAGGCGATCTTCGCCGCGTACAGCATGTGGTCGCGCTGGAACTTGTCGTTGAGCTGCTTGTATCCCGCGTCAGTGGTCATGCGCTGCATCGCGGTGCCGCGTCCGTTCATTGCGGCGAGCATCTCGTTTCTGCCTTTGACCGAGTGCTCGAAAAAGAGGGTGCGGCCGGCCGCGATGATGTCTTCGCGTTCGTTGTTGCCGTGGACTTCAAAATTGTCCTTCGACACGCTGTTGAGAGTCAGTTTAGCCATTTTCTATTCACTCCTTCCTTACTTTTCCGCTTAGCCGCCTGCTGCGACGCTCACCTTGCAGGCAACCAGATCGTAATAGCCGAAGCTTGCGGTCGTGCCCTCGGTGAACTTGCCGCTGCCGCGCAGCTTGAAATAGATCGAACCGGCCTTGGTAGGCGCCGCCGCGGCGGGAGCCAGCAGACCGTTTGCGATGGTGAAGAACGTGTTCTCGCCAATGGCGGTGGAGAGGTTGCCTTCGCCAAAGCGATAGACGTGCTCATCGTCAAACACGATCTTGGTAAAGGTGCCGTCGCGTCCGGCGGGGATGCCGAGACCCAGCGTTTCGGTGCCGATGGCGTAGAGCTGTCCGTTCTTTCCGGCAAGGTGCTGCACCTCGTAGGTGTTGGCGGCATACACGGGCGTGTCCACGTTGGCCGCAGCACCGGCGGCATTCATGTACCATGCGTTTTCGTTCTTGATGCCGGTGAATCCGGCGCACGGAAGCTGTTCAGCCTGCACGCACAGCAGTCCGGCCGAGCAGTCGGCATCCGCGCTGGAGGCCTGATAGCGTCCCGTGATGTTGCAAAGCTCGTTGAACTCGTTGTTCGTGATACGGGCTTCAAATGCAGTTTTAGCGATATAAGACATTCTTGTTCACTCCTTCCTTTAGTTGCCCTGCGGGGTCGTCTCGATGCCCCACTTTTCAAGCAGACTTGCAACGCCCTCGCGCTGCTCTCCGCTGTTCAGTCGTTCGCCGATGAAGCGGGTCTTCTTTGCGTTTGCGCGCCGTTCGTCTGCTGCCATCACCGCAGCGCCGCATACGGCGAGCACTGCGTCTCGCACCAGTTTCTCGCCGATCCAGTTGCCATCCTTGTCGAGACTGTTGGCGTAAACGCCCGCCTCCACATCGGCAGAGACGGCGGCGAGCGAATCCTCGCCGATCTTGTCCTCGCGGTTGCGGTTGAAGGCGTTCAGCGTCTCGGTTACGGCAGCCTTTGCGGCGTTCATGCGGCGCTTGTTCTCCGTCTCCTGCATGGCCGCGAGCTGGTTGTTTGCGCTTTCCAGCTGCGCGCGCAGTGCATTGATGTCAGTGTTCTTGTCGCGGATGGACGCGCAGGCGTGCTCGCAGATGTCGCACACATCCACGCTTTCTTCGTTCTCCGCGTCGAAGTGGAAGGCTGCCGTCAGGTAGCACGGCTTGATGCGGCTTGCCACGACTTCCCCGTTGTCTTCACTGTTGAAAACATAGGTGAAAGCCGCGCCGGTCTGGTCGATCAGGCCAACGCGCAGGCCGTCTTCGCTCAGCGCCACGATCTTGTAGCCCTCGAACTTCGGAGCGAGCTGTTCCGCTGCTTTCTTGTTCATGCTTCTTTTCACTCCTTTTTTGGGGTTTTGTTTGGTTTGCGGCTTTCCGTCGTTCAGCGATGCCGCCCGCAGTTTCAGCGTTTTGAATTCTTCCTGCATGGCCTTGAGCGCCGCAATGCGTGCGCTCGGGATCGCCGGGGAAACGTCATCCCCCAGAATCGTGACGCCGATGCCCGTCCACTCGGTAAATACCGCGTAGCCGTCTTCCTCATGCTCCTTTTCTACCAAGGTCTCCGATGACACGTCCATGCGCCCTGCTCGCACGATCTTGTCCACCAGCTCCTTGGCGTAGAAAGAGTAGAGCTTTCCCTTCGCCACGATCCATGTATGACCATCCCTTTCCACAAGGGTAAAGTCCTTCGGGTCGTCGGAAAGCGTTCCGACGATTCGCTCCGCCGTTCCATCGGTAAAGCTGTAGTATTTTTCTCCCGTGCTGGGGTCGACGCGCTCGGACATATTGTGCCCGTCGCCGACCTTTGGCCCGATGTAAGCGCACAGGATGGGCTGCCCCACAAATGTCAGGTAATACCGCTTGAGATTGCGGTAGTCCCACTTGTTCCGGTTCCTTCCGTCGCGCATCAGCCAAAGCTCTACGCCGAATTCATACGGGCCGAGCTTCTGCATTACGCGCAGCTCTCCGGAATATTTCACTCGATCAGGCGGTCGTTCTCTTGTTCTGAATGGCATTTTTTATTCCCCCTCGTTCTCAAACAGCGTCCGTACCCAGTTGTCATAGCTGGTGGCGCTGCCGTCAGTCGCGTCGAACATCTCCCATGCGTACAGGAACGTCTCGTAGCTTTCGCTGTTCTGCATTTGCAGGTTCTCGAATGCCCTGCCCAGCGGGTAAAGCCCCTGCTCATCCGAAACGCGCACGCATTCCTTGAGCGCCGTCTCGATGCGGTCAAGCATTCGGATGATCTCTTCAAAAACGTCGTCAAGATTTGCAGGCCGCGCCCGGTATTCCTCCGTCGCCGGATACTCCTGCATCAGATGCCGCTGGTGCAGAATATCTCCGATCACGTCGAAGCGCTTCGGCTGTTCGTGCGCCAGCGCGTGGATCGCGTTCGATAAGTTCATCAGCCCGAACTCGATCAGCACCCACTCCTTGAGCGTATCCAGTCCGCGTGCCGCGTCCTGATAGGCTCTCGTTGCGTTTCGCGCCGCGTCGCGCAGCGGCGCATATCGCGCATCATCGTATGTAAAGATTTCTCTCGCCTTTGCCATCGTCTTCATCTCCTTTTTCAGCCGTTTGCGTCGGTGGTCGCTTCCGCACCCTCGCTCGTCGTCGTTCCGCCGTCAGCTGTCGGTCTTCCGCCCGGATTGGCATCATGCCCATCGCTTCTCATCATCCATGCAACAACGGTGTTGTTATTGCCATTATTTCCGTCCATCCATATCGCAAACGCGCATGAATCGTACCAGCACTTATGCCCATTATTCTGCTCCACTCTGCGACCGTATGAGTTTCGCCCATTATGGATATACGATGATTGTTTCTTTTGTTATTTGCCTGCTCTACATTGGTCGCCCAACGGCAATTTTCCGGGCAATAGTCTCCGTCAGTGTTTTTTCGGTCGATAGTCAGATCATCTCGATACCCGTTTGCAATTGCCCAGTTTCGAAACGCCACAAAACTTTCAGACCACTCTTGGCATATTTTAATACCTCGTTCTCCGTATACCCGGTATCTCTTGTTTGCAACATTATTACATCTACTTTTCATGCATGACCAAATTCGATACAGTCTTGTGCCTATTTCACCATGAACCATGGTCGCATTCCCCATCTTGCCGCAAGCAATCTTACGCATACACCCGCAACTTTGCGTATGTTCTCCTTGCAGGTGTCCTGTTGTCACAAGTGTTTTTCTGCCGCAGTCGCACATACATTCCCATTGCACAAGCCTTTTCCCGCTTTTTGCAATTTTATCTTCTCCGCGCCCTATGACCGTAAGTTTTCCTACTCTCAACCCTGTCAAATCTTTCAACTGTGGCATATTCAATTACCGCCTTTCGTAATCCGCCTTTATGAAAATTGGGGAAGGCGGCAAGGCTAACCGCTTTTCGGGAGCTACCCTATCCCCAATATTCAACACTTAATCTCCATATTGGTCCTCGCTAGCTTCCTGCCCCTCCGATGTTGCTTTTCCGTCGGAACTTGGTCTGCCCCCAGGGTCAGTTGCTCTTTTGGCTTCTGGTGTCTGGCCGCCACTCCCGTTGCCGTCGTTTTTTGCTTCCGTAAACGTGGAGCTGAGAGGTTTCCTCAAATCCATAATGCCGGATTCCAGCATCGCTCGGCTTATGGACATATCATCCAGCATAGACATATTATTCATAGCCATATATTTCAGCGTTGCCGGCAATATGCCCAGCGTCATATCTTTTCTCAGGCTTTCTTTCAAATCATTGTCCGTGGCAACGTCCCCGAAGCACTCAAACCGCCACGAATATTTCAGGTTCATGCCATCGAAGATGCTCTGCATCATCCGTTCGTAGCAGCGGTAAATCTGCTCGGCAAATTTGCTTTCGATCTGTAGGCTGATGTTCGCAACGCCCGCGCGCGGCTCGTCGCTCGTCGGGATCAGAGCCGAAAGTCCTGCCTTTGCCATCGTGTAGCCATAACCCGCAGAAGAAATTTTCGTCGCGCTCGGCGCTTCTGCAAGTTGGTGCATTTTGATGTTTTGGACAGGTGCTGTGAACCACCCGATGCCGCTCGTGTTGCTGTCGGAAAGCATCTGATACCACAGGTATTCAAAGAGCCTTCGCCCTGCGTCAGATAGCCGGTAATCGTCCTCAATGGCGGTCTGGTCGTTTTTCTGCTTGTATGGAATCTCTCCCGTGAAGAGCGAGATCAGCGGGTTTTGCACCAGCTCCAACTGGATCTGTTCGTACTGTGCAATTTGCAGCAGCGATAAAAACAGACCCGTCAGCGGAGAAACTGCTGTCGTATTGGCGTCATCGATCTCGAAGGTGAAAATCTTGTCCACGGGCAGCGTCACCCAGTAGAACCACTTCCCGTTTTGGTAGTAGACCTCCGGCTCTCCCGCAAGCCCCTGCGGGTTATCCTGTACGATTTGCCGGAATCTCCCCATGTCCACAGTTGCCTTCTCCGCGTAGACATATTTTTTCCCAACGCCCTTTGGCGCTCTGTCCGTCACCATCGAGAAGGTGTCAAGATACGGCTCAAAGAGGTCGCCAAACTGCTCCGGGAAGCACCCCGGCCGCAGGAAGTAGAAGAGGTTGAAGGCGACCGTATACTTGCTCACGCTGTTGAATCCGACGATCTTTGTCCAGTCGGACGGTAGCTGCTGCATAAAAGCGTAATCCACTTTGTTGTGCGGCTTGTCCACGCTGATGCGCGGATAGTAGAAGACCTTTCCCTCCTGCACCGCCTGACCGGCAATCTTGTGCGCGGTGGTTTTGGGGTCGAGCTTGCGCCGTAGCTTTTCCAGCAGCTTCCATTCCCTCCAGAAGTCGTCGTTTTTCGCAGCATCCTTTTCCGTGAATTCCGGCGCGATATAGCTGTGATATGTCAACAGATCCTGATACATCTTGCGCGTGTGGAATAATGGGTATGCGGTGTATTCCAGCGCGTGCTCCACCTGCCGCAGCCCCCGCTCATTGGCCAGCGGGCTTGTCAGCATTTCCGCCACCTTGTTCTTCGAAAAATCATTCGGCAGCGAAGAGATCGCCTGCACGCGGCGGTTCTGGATGTAAGGGTCGTTTCGGTAATACTGCGCCCCCGTCGTGCGCGAAAACGCGCTCATCAGGCTGCTCATCGGCATCCCGCCGTACTGTTCCGACAGTTTTTTGAAGCGTCCGAAAATGTCGGAATATGACGAATACTGCACGCCCTGCAATTCAGTTGTCAGATTCAGTTTTTCCTCCATTTTCCGTCCCCTCGTTCAGTTTTTCCTGTTCTTCCCGCAGCGCATCCTCCAAGTTATCCATCAGCTCGTTCATGCGCTCTTTCGACTTCTCCTGTGCCTTTGCCGCCGCTTCCGCCAGCAGCACAAGGATGGAATCTTTCAGCCAAGTCCTGTCTCGCTCGGTAAGGTGTTCGGTATCCGCGCCCTTGATCTCTGCGCACGGTATGTTTTTTGGCTTTGTCCGGCGATAGATCAGGATATATTCCGCCGTGATACGGGAGAATCGCTCGTCCGCCGCGCGCCTTACGGTTTCCGCACTCACCGGCGCCGCAAACAGTCTGTAATTTACCGCCATGTCAGTAGATCCTTCCTCCGCGTCTTTCGGTCACGGTGCGTCCCATCGCCCTCCCGGCGATTCCTGCGCCGGCCGTTCCGCCGTTCTCGAATTTTTTCAGCTCTTCCGCCCAGTCGCTCTTCTTCCGGCTGTTGATCTCGTTGAGCAATTCCTCTCGCTCGATGATCTGTGCAAGCCGCAGCGCGTATTTGAGCGCCGACCAGCTGTCGCGCTGGATTGCCTTGGAAATGCGCTTTTCGCTCATTCCTGCGCCGCTTGGCACCAGCTTCAGGTTCTGGATCTGCCCGCTCAGCTCGCGGCACTTCTGGTACGGCAGTGCGATCTGGTAGTCCCGGTCATCGTCCTTGATGCGGTGCGCCCGCTTATAGGCTTCCACGCCCTCGTTGGCGTTCAGCGTCAGCAGTTCAACGTTGTGGTGCTCAAATTCCGTCTGCGCGTATTTCAGCATTTCAAAGTCCGGGTCCGTCACGCCCGTTCCGCCCGCCTTAATGGGGTAGATCACCGGGATAGCGTCCGGCAGCTCCGCCGAAACGTAGGCCGCGTGTCCTCGGATGCACAGCGGCGGAAGCCCGTCTCCAAGGTCGGTCATCAGGTCTTCCAGCACGCCGCGCCCGTACTGCCATGAGTCGATGGCAATATAGGTCTGGCTGCCGTCATAGCAGAAACGGTGCCAGATCCCCTTCAGTCGCCGCGCCTGTGCTTTGCTCTGGTCGGGCGGCGGCCAGTCGTCAATATAAACGAGCTGCTTCAGGAATCGGTCGCGCTTGAGATATTCTTTCTGCCGCGTCAGCTTCAGCACCACGCAGGCGCACTTGGCGTTTTTGGAAGAATCCTCGTAGGATACGTCGTAGCCGACGACGTAGATCACGTCCTCCGGGTCGAGCATCGGGCGCGCCGCCTTGCAGCAGTGCTCCGTCTCCATCAGGTTCAGCCGTTGGCTGTCTGTCAGCACCTCGTCCGACAGCACCGGAAATTCGTCCGCTCCCGTGTAGCGCGATTCCATCTCGCGCATCCACTTTTCTACCGTCAGCTCATCCTTAAGCCCCATCGCCCACTCGTAGGGGCGCATCTGCATCAGCACAATGCTTTCCCATGAAATGTCCATGGCAAAGGCGCTTTCGCCTTCCGCCATTTTCTTCATCACCTTGCAGCGTGTCTGGAAAGCGTGGTTCTGCTTTCGTCCCGCGCTTGTGATGGCGTGCTTTTTATAGCCCACGAAATTGCGGTCCGGTTCTCCCTTGACGTTGTGCCACAGTCGCACCGCAGGAAGAACAACGGTCGAGTATTCTCCATAATCGAACGCAGGCGCTTCCTCCTGTGCATATTCTTCCGCCGTCACGTCATGCAGGTTGTCGCCGCGCATTGCCGAGATATAAAATGCGCTTCCGCAGTCAGTCTCGATCTTAAAGTCGTCCTTACTTTCCGCCGTCACGCGCCAATGTCTTGCCAGCATCGGATAGTCGTGCTCGATCTGCCGGAAGGTCTTGCTGCCGATGGCCGCAAGCTGCTTATAGCTCGGACCGTAATACGCACTCTGCGTTCCCGGCCAAACAAGATCGCTGACCATCGCGTATTTCATCTTCGTGCTGGTCTTCGTCAGGCTTCGTGTGCCGGTGATCGAAACCTCACGCTTGCGCGCATATTCGCGCATCATCACGCGCTGCAATAGCTCTTCGTTTGCAAAGTCCGCTTCCTCGCTGCGCGCAATATCCAGCATTTTGTCCGGATACCATCGAATGACCCAGACCACAAATGCCCAGAAACTATCCTCGTAATCGCCATAGTCGCGGTTCTCCGTTGGTTTTTTTGCGATCCAGCCGACATCTGCCGACCAGACTTTTCCAGTTCTCCTCGCCATGGTGTCACCGCTTTTTCTTTTTCGGCGGCGGCATTTTTACGAGTCCGAGCTTGGCGTATGCTTCTCTTTCCCGTTCGTTCGGCTCTTCGGCAAACTCGCCGAGGTCGTCGTGCAGCCTCATGTTGTCCGGCAGCGTTACCAGCTCCGGCATTCCGTCGTTTTGCCGCATCCGGTTTTCGTTGATGAGAATCATCTGCTCCGCCGCGTCCATCGTGTACGGGTACTTGCACGGCCTGCCAAAGAAAATTTTGAAGGCCTCGTCGGGGCTGCACGGTTTCCCGTTCTTCAGCAGCCCTTTGCGCTCCAGCGCTTCCGTCAGGCTGTCGATGCGCAGGTCATCAATGGGCTTCGCGTCCTTTTTTCTCAGTCCCTCGCTCGACAGGTTGTCCTGAATCATTCTGTTCAGTTTGGCCGCCTTGTCGAATTGCCCGATGGAGCGCATATTGTCTCGGTCGAGCGTCATCTTGGCGCAGTCGCGCAGGATAAATTCCTGCTTTACGCTCACGCCGCCCGCCGCCATCAGGTCGCTGGCCAGCGCGTCATAGATGCGGTCAAGCTCGTTGTAGTCCTCGGCGGTATATGGGTTTTTTGTGCTGTTCTCGCCCCAGTCCTTGCGCTGCTTCGCAGTTCCGATCTTCCGGTTTCTCGCGCTCTTCTCGTTGCCCACGGCTTTGGTGAATTCGCCCACGTCCAGCCGCTCGCCGAAAATCTCCATGATGTCCGTCAGCCCATCGAGGAAGCCCAGCGTCTCGCCGCGCTTTTTATCAAGCCCCTTTGTTCGCAGATTGTCGCAGTAGTCCACCCACTTCTCCGCACTGCCCACCTCTTTTGGAACCGCCAGCATATCGAATGGAACGTCAAAGCGGATGCAGCAATAAAAAAGAGCAAGGCTGTCGCTGGTTTCGCGCGCGATTGCGGTATATTGCTTCTGCTGCTCGTCCAGCGTCAGTGTTTCAACCGTCTGCTCTTCCATAGCGACCTCCTTGCTCGAAAAATTAAGATGGGAGACGTTGAGGTTTATACCTCCACATCTCCCATGATTTCACATCTCAGGAAAAGTGCGCCCCATATATGGGGATTTTTTGAAAATTATTTTTTGTCTTCCACGCCGAGGATATAATCCACGGAAACGTTGTAAAAGTCCGCAAGCAGGATGAGAGCGCTTGCTCTCGGCTCTACCTCTCCGTTTTCGTAGCGCTTCATCATGTTTTTGCTCAGCCCGCAAAGCTCCGAAGCAACGCGGCGCTTCATTTTTTTCTGCTCTCGCAGTCTCCGCAGCCGAACGGCGTATTCCGGCATCCGATCCATTGCGCCTTCCCTCCAGAAATATTTTTCTTACTCCGCCTTGAGGCGCTTCATATCAGGTTCTTGGCCTCGTTCAGCGCCGCCAGATAGCCGTCCCAATATCGCAGGTCTGCGTACCGGTCGCAAATCGTCGGGTCATTTTTCTGCATCTGCGCATAGCGGATCGCCTTTTGCAGTCGATTGAGCGCCGCCGTGCGGAATTGTTCCTGCTGCTTTTGGATTTCCTCTCGTTTCGCCTTGCCAATCACCTCCGGCATCAGCCGGGCCTTTTCGTATTCGCTCATAGGCATCGTTCTGCCGCCTCCCGTCTCTTGTAATTTCTCAGCGCCCTTTCGCTGCACCCCAGTGCTCTGCACATTTCTGCATTTGTGAGCTTCAGCGTCAGAAGCTCGCGCAATGTCTGTGAATCGTATCGGCTCGGACGCCCCACCGTCTTTTTCTCTGATCTCCTTCTGCTCATGCAGTCCACGCAATGAGCATACGGGCAATGGTTCACGCAGTAGTCGATTTGTTCCTGTGTGCTGTGCGTTTCAATAGGCCGCGCCTCCACTGCCTTCGCATCTTCACTCTCCCACGGAGCGACGGCGTGGATAATCAGTGTGTGCATTTCGTAGCTCCCCACCATGCGTCTGCACCTCCTTCTGTCAGAAAACCTCCTGCACGGTGATCCCTCTGTTCTCCTGCATCAGTTTTACCTTGATGCGATAATCCTTGTTTTTTCTTGTTCTCTCACTCTTCACATCTTCCACAACGAAGCGCCATGTCCCGTCTTTCGCTCGCGCTTCGTAGGAAAAGTCGGCTATGTATACCACCTTCCGGCTCAGGTCTCCTTCCGGCGTGACAAAGCTTTCTTTCAGCGTGAATTGCGGCTGGACCTTCATCTCGCGGATCTCGCCTGCCCTGAGCATCAGCATCAGCTCGTCGTACCGGCTCGCCTCCCGTGCGCTGTCAAATGTCCGTACATCGCCGTTTGGCATGATCCGCTCTGTCGGGCGGTTGTGAAATTTTCGTTCCTTCTTTTTCCCCGGCTTTTCTTTCGCCTCCCGCACGCTCTGCACCAGCTCCACGGCGGCGCGTGCTGCGCGGTTCACGTTCTGCCGCTTTATCTCGGCATTGATTTTCTCCCGGTACTTTTCAGGAAGATCGCTCACGCTGTCAAATCGGCATCCGCTCATGTCTTACGCGCCTCCGTCAAGAATTTCTTTCATGCGCCGCATTTTCTCGTTTGCAGCCTTTTGGCGAAAACTCTCGCCCTTGAATGCAACAGGGACGCACAGCTCAAGGATTCTCTCGTAAATGCGCCGATAGTCCATGTTTTTGGGCTTGCATAGCTCTTCAAGCGTCAGGTTCGTCGTGACGATCAGCGGCTTTTTCGCCTTGTATCGCTCGTCGATCACCATGTAGACCGTCTCCATCGCGTATTCGGTACTCCGCTCCACATCAAGGTCGTCGATTACGACCAGCGGGTAATAGTGCATCTGGTCAATGATCTCCTGCTTATCCCATCCCGCGTTCAGGATGCGCGGAAAACTCGTCACCATCGCCGGCGTTCCTTGGTCGATCAGGTAATTGGCAATGCAAGCCGCCGCATAGGTCTTCCCGGTGCCTGTGTTTCCCCACAGGAGAAGCCCGCTGTTCTGCTCCTGCATCTCCTTCCAGTGTTCGGCGTAGCGCTTGCATTTTAAAAGCCAATCGGTCATCTCAGAGGCATCGAAGCGGCACGCCGTCAGACTCTTGTCGCGGATTCCGTCAGCGCGCAGCGCTTCGATACGCAGCCGCTTTTCCTCTCGCTCGCGCTCTTCCTTCCCGCGCAGATACGCCTCGTTCGTGCAGTCGCAGCAGCACCCGACGACCTGCGGCGTCTTTGCCGTCCCGTGGAGCATTACGCGGCACTGCTTCGGCTTTCCGCACTTCCCGCAGTGCAGCAGTCCGTCTCGCATGAAATCTCCCTCTTCCGGAACGGCCAGCGCCGCCGATCGGCGCGCCAGTGTTGCAAAAATATCGTCCGTCCTCATAGGCTTCCGCTCATGTCTCCGTAGTCGTAGGTAAACCCGCCGCCGTCAGGGCTATTGTTTCCGTTGGGTCTGTCCGCATAATTTCCGTCCAAAACCTTCGCCATGTTCGCGTCCCTGATGAGCCAGTCGAAATTCGCCATGAAATTCCGTTTGTTGCCCCCGTTGAGAAATGAACTCTGCGCCGCCAGCGTGAAAAGGCGTTCAAAATCTTCCAGTTTGTAGCCGCTTCTAAATCGTGCCTTGATTGCCTTCTTTCGCGCCTCGCTCATAACGGTGCACTTTGCCATTTTCGGGCAAATATCGTTGTATAACTTCTGAACCTTTACGTAAGGGATATGCTCGTTTTCTTCCTGCTGGGGCGTTGCCGCCGCTTCGGGGGCAACGAGTCCTTCTGAACGTAGTGAAGAAGAACTATTATCTTTCTCTATCTCTTTCTCTATCTCTTTCTCTCCGTAACGATGTTCGCACAATGTCTTCACATCGTTCGCACAATGTGACGGTTCTTTTAATTTCGCCCTCGCTCGGGATTCCCTCATTCTCTTGGCGGACGAACCCTCACTTCCTACATTTTTCACTGCATACGGAAGGAAAAACGTTACATCATCCGAAGTCTCCGCCAAGCCACAGGAAAGAAGATAGTTGATCGTCACCTCTACATTGGCCGGTTCCTCGTCCAGCTCCAGCGCCAATTCATCGGCAAAACTGTCATCAAGGCCAGACCACTGCAAAATACCGTCATGCTTCATGGCAATGAGCTGCATTTTCAGGTAGATGATGAGGTAGGTATCTCCGCCCGCCAGTTTTCTAAGCTTTTTGATGCGTTTTGAAGTGAAAAAGTCATCATAGAGTCTCAGCCAAAAATACCGATTTTCCTGTGCCATTTTTCGCACTCCTTTTCTCCGTCCTCCTAAATCGTCGGCACGTAGTCATATTCAGCGTCTTCCTGCTCCTGCTGTTCCCACGGCAGTTTTCCGCCGTCTTCCGCCGGTGCGGGGTGTTCCTCTGCATAAAATTCATCTTTGCGAGGGGCGGATTCGGCGGATGGGCGCGGTGCGGACAGAATGTCCAGCACCGCCGCCAGAAGGCTTTGAGATGAGATCGTGTCGGCACGAAGCTCAGACCAGATTTTTTCCTCGCCGTCGCGCGTTCGGTATTTTCTCTGCGACCACACGCCGTCGATGCTCACCACATCCCCCTTCTCCAACGCGCAGGCAACTCTGGTTGTTTCGTCGTTCCCGACTGCAAGAATATTCATGAATTCGCCGCGCGAATAGCACACGCCGAATTGCACTTTCGGCTCTCCTTTTGACGTCTCCCCGACCTTCACCTCGCGGGAGAGCTTGCCCCAAAGGTGCATCGGACGAGAACCGTCCGATGCTGCCTTTCCAACCATGATCCCCATTCTGCGCACCTCCCTTAGTCGTCAAAGAAGCTTTGCGCGTAATCTCCTGCATTTGCGTCTGAGACGCGCTGTGCGGCGTTATCCTTTCGGGAAGGTAATTTCACGTCCGAAGCGGCAGAAGCGCTCACAGCCCCCTCTGCGGCTTCCTGCGTGGCGTTCCCGGTATCCGCCGCAGCCTCAACGACCTCTCCGGTCGTCGGGATCACGCGCTCGGGCATCTGGAAGTCGGGGATCACGCCACTGTCTTCGCTTTGGCTGTCGTTCGTAAACGCCGTTTTCACTTCCGGCGAAAGCGGTGCGTAGCCGCTGTTGAGCAGCTGGCGGATAACCGTCTTGCGGCACATCTTGTCCTGCCCGCCGTTCGGGTCATACCAGGGCGAGCCGTTCAGCAGTTTTTCAACGTCCTTCGGGTTCATGCTGCCGCTCTGCATTTCGAGGAATTTTTCAAGGTGAAACGCCTTGGAATATCGGTCGGCGTGTCGCAGGAGTTTGTCCAGCGACCAATATTCGTAGCGGAACGTCCCGTCTTTCAGCTCAAAATATCCGTAATAGCCGATCACGGCGTGCTGCTCGCGCTCTTCGTCGGTCTCGTATCTTGCGAGGTTTACCTTCGGTTTTCCGGTGCGGCGGTCGCGTCCGTCAAGCTCGCCGTCGCGCACCTCAATGCAGTCGATGTCTGCATAAAATCCCGTAGACATCGCAAGCTGGATGTAGCCTTTGTACGACATGATGTATGTGGCGACCGTGCCGTAAGGCACAACATAGTAACCGTGGCCATAGATCAGGCCAAGACCTTCGCCGCGCAGTGCCGCGGCTACAATGGTGGACGCCTCGCAGTTGCGCAGCTGGTCGCTCGCGTTGACCGCCGAGATCAGCGTCGACGTGACGCGGGCGGCGGCAGCATCGCTGCCAAGTGCCTTTTTGATCATTCCCTGCATCGTCGGCGAGGTGACCGCCAGCGAAAACGAGGGTTTGCTCTGTGTCTGCTGGGTAAAGGTGTTTTTCGGATTCATGATCTTTCCTCCTTATCCGTCCGCGCGTCCAAACTGGATGCAGTTTTCCTTCATGTACTGCTTCAAGCCGTTCAACTGCTCCGCGGTTCCGCGCACGCGGAAAACCAGCTCGAACATCTGCGGCTGCTCCGCCGCGTGCTCCGGGCGTTCATCCTCGCGCGGCTTCTCCGTCTCGGGCGGCTCTGTCGGCTTCGGCGCAGGGGCTTCCGTTGCCCGCGCGGCGGCCAGCTTATTCGCCACGTCCTGCTCCTGCTCTCGGCGCATACGCTTGCGCGTTTCCTCGATCTCCTTGAGCCGCAGCAGGTGTTCGTTTCGTTTCAGGCACGCCGCCAGATCGTGCGTCCTGCGGAATTCGTCCAGCAGCGTGGTCTCGAACTCGCTGTGCAGCGCGCGCAGGCTCTCCACGGCGTTCGAGCACTTGGCGATCTCGCAGATAATGTCCTTGCGTGCCTGTTCCTCTGAGTAGGTGGAATTCATCCAGCGTGGGTTGTAGATGGCGTCGAACGTCAGAAAATCGTTCATCTCCCCGATGCTCTGGTTGAAGAACGCGCGCAGCCGTTCGCTCTTCTCCGCCTTCTTCGCCTCGTCAAAGGCTTTGATTTGCCCGTCGAGGTTTGCGGCGCTCTCGTCGCACAGCGCCGTCAGGGCTTTGCACTTTTCTTCAAACGGCTTATAGCTCTGCATCGCTGCTTCTTTTGCCATCTTGCGGCACTCGTCGATGCGAGCGGCCACTTTGCGGATGGTCGCTCTATAGCTTTTCGCAGACGCGATCCCATCCTCGGTGACGACCATCGTGCGGTACGGCGCAAGATTCTCGTCCAGCCATGCCTTGCACTCCTCAAAATTTGCCTGAATATCAAAATTGCGCAGCGGCGTCAGATCGGTCGAAATGCTGAATTCCATCGCTCCACTCATACTTTTTCCTCCTCGGTGTCATACTGCGTGATCTCGCGCAGAAGCGGCAGGATATGCGGCGCGATGCTGCTCTCCGGAACATCGGTGTCCAGCACAATGGCGCGGTTGTCTCCGCCCTTCGTCGGCGCGATCACTTTGTCGCCCGCCTTGAGCGGCAGATCGGTGCGGTAGGTGTAGGCCATGCCTGCATAGCCGCTGAGCTGCGGCTTGTAGTATCGGACCGTCACATACATCATCTCTCACCGCCCTTTCTCGGCACGCGCGCCACCTTGACCGTGAACGCAATATCCGGCTCCTGTGCTTTCGGTTCTTCCTTTTCTTCCTTGTGCTTAGTTTCCGAGTGCAGCCAGCGAGCGAAGTCCACAGCCCCGCGAATGTCGGAGTCTTCCTTCAGCTCCTCGATTGCCTGCTCCATTCGCAGGATCGTATCTGCGATAGAAAGCGCGCCACACTCGGCAAATACGATGGTTCTTGCGTCTCCGTGCTCGCCCGCCTCATCTATCGACAGCAGCGCGCACTTGCAGACCATCTTGCTGATTTCTTCCCGTTTTTCGAGATCCCTTACCGTGATTTCCAATACCATTTTGTTGTTCTCCTTTTCGGTTTTTATCGTTCAGAGACAATGCTCAGAGCGTTAAGATTTGCGACGGCATCGTTTCGTTTTCCACGTGCCGCCAGAAAGCCTCTGCGCGAGGAAGGAAAAATTGAATATCTGATTCGCAATCGCTTTTCTCGAATTTGTAGGCGCGTAAGCTTGCATCGCCGTCAGAATTCAGCAGGAGCGCCCAAACCACCGCAAATTCAAACTCGCCGCAAAACATTTGCTCGAGTATCTGCGCATAATATGTTTTTGGAATTTGCCTGTCCCAATTCTCCCAGTCATTTCTTCCGAGACACGTCGCGGTCTTGCTCTCGTAAATGCCCTTTCGTCCGCTCGCCAGTTCAACCAACTCGCCATCTGGGGTACAGGACAAAAAACTGTATCTTCCGACCGGTCGCAAAATGGTAAAAGGCTCAAACGTCAATTCGTACTCCGGGTGCATAAGCCGAAACATCTCCCGCAGAGGTTCTTCTGCAACATTGCCAAATTGAACGCGCGGATTGTCGCTTATGTCTTTCGGCGTAACAGCGCCCACCTTTTCTTTCCAAAGCTGGATCGGTGTCTTGAACCCGGACACGCCCAAGACTGAACCAATATCGCTTGCTCCCAGCCCGTGAGAGCGACCGATCAACCATTCCTCACGATTTGGGTACGTCGTTCTCGTTATCACCTGCAACCACCTTCCATAAGTGCGCCAATCACTCCCTGCCACTTTTCCTGCTTTTCAAGCACGTCTCTCGCGTATTCGCTCGCGCCGCCGTGGCCGGTGTTGTAAGCTGTAAGCGCATCTGTCAGGTTGCCGCATCCGTAAACGCCAAGCAGGTGTGTCAGCACCGCGCAGCCTGTGCGGAAATTCCCTGGCGGGTCCATCAAGTCTGTTACTCCGATGCTTTCCGCCGTCTTCGACCACCAGCGTGGCTGGATCTGGCAATAGCCGTAGCTCTTCCCGCCGTCTCCGATCTCGTTCTTGAAGTGCGTTTCCCGCTCGATCAGCGCAAGCATCAGTGGATAGTCCACCGAAAACTCCTCGCAAGCTCCATAGAGGGCTTCCTGTTCCTCGTAGCTCAGAGGAACGTCCTCGCTGAAAGGGAAAGGAATGTATGCGTACTCTTCCGCCACCGCGCCATCCGAAAAAACAAGCGCGTCGTCAATCATCAGAACCGGCTGTGCATCCTCAGCGGGGAGTGTCGGGCATTCCGCGCTTTCTGTTTCGACAGCAGTGTCGGTCATCCTGATGTTGTGAAGCAGCTCTCCCACAACCCAGGCCGCAATCAGAATGTTGACCAGCAGCATCAGAAATGCCAGATACGGGAGGAGAAATGTCACCGCGTCCTCCGCCTGCTGGATACGGCGCTGTCTGCGAATCTTTTTTCGCCGCTCCCGGCGTTCCACCTTTGCGATACGTGCTTGGCGCTCATTCGAGCTTTCGTTCGTTTCGAAAACCATTTCGTGTTCTCCTTCTTCGTAAAAATAAAAGAGGGGCTGAGTCCCGAGATTTTCCCGGTTGCTCAGCCCCTCTTGGCTCTTCTGGCCGCCCGCTTGCGGTCAGGTGCGTTATTTACTTTTCTGTTCGCCGGAGCGAAAGACTTTCTTGGCTTCCACTCCTACGATCTTCACGCCGAACGACGTTCTCGTAATCTGTACATCCAGTCCTGCCGCAAGGTAAGCGTTGATTGCCTGCGCCTCTTTCGCGCCTATGTAAGTCTTATCTGCCATTTTTTCTCCTTTGTTCGTCATGCGCTCGCGCGCGGATTGCTTCGAACCTGTATTATCAGAAACAAAAAACTGCTTTCCTCCGGCCCGCACTTACGCGCGGATTATTTCAGGCCTATGAGTACCTCCGGCCCGCACTTACGCGTGGATTGCTTCGCTGCCGACGGTTGCGAGGACTTCTACTCTCTTCCTCCGACCCCGCACTCGCGCGCGGATTGCTTCTTACTAAGTAAGGCTGTACAATGCCTCTTGCCACCTCCGACCCGTACTCACGCGCGGATCTCTTCCAGATTTCGCCACAGAAGGTACAGCGATGCAAGCCTCCGACCCGCGCTCGCGCGCTCAAATCCGTGTTAAGTTTTGGGCCGTCGCCGGGTTACTATGGCGACATTAACCTTACCGAGTGTTGTCCCTGCGGGAAACCCCGTCTTCTGGGATACTTCATCGGTTTTGGGCAGTGGAGTCTACCCTTGTATCGGGTGCGAACGTCCTGCGATTTCATGCAGGCTTCCGGTTCGCACCAGACTTCTTTTCTTTCTGCGACTCTTTGATAATATCGCCGATGCCTTGCATCGAGATATTCACAGCCGCGTTATAATCCGAGTCTGCGTCGTATCCGCAGGACTGGCAGGTAAATCTTCTGTAGTTGTCATGTACATTATCCTCGCAGATAAATCCGCACTTACTGCAACGCTGCGAGGTGTATGCCGCCGGAACTTTAATAACGGAAATTCCTCGTTCCTTTGCCTTGTACTCGATCTTTGTCTGTAAATCGAAGTACGGCCAGTCTTTTAAGAATTTGTGTTTTGTGGATATTCCGGTCAAATCCTCCATTTGGATTGTACCGCATCCATTGTCAGCGGCATAATCGACGATTGCGCGGCTGATCTTGTGGTTGTAAGTATCGCGGAATTTCGCTTCTTTGTCTCCGATTTTCAAAACCGGAGCAAGCCGCGTATCGTATCCGTGGCCGATAGAACCGTCTCCTGCATACGGTCTCTGCTGTTGGATGGAGCGTTTTCTTGCCTGTAAAGTCGCTCTAAAGTGCTCAATCTCTCCGCCCCTTACAAACTTGGCGCCGCGCTCCCCGCCGATCTTATAGCAGGCAACATTCACAACGCCGAGATCCATACCAAGAATGCGGCTTGGGTCGAACGCGGCTTCCGCGTCAGGAAAACTGAACGCCATGTGCGCAAACCACATTTTTTTGCGCTCGTCGTACTTGAGAGAAATCTTCCCCGCTTTGTACTCTCCGCCCATGCACCGGTTGATGATGGATCGCGTGCTGCGGTCCTTATCGAGCAGCCTGAACAAAAACTTTGCGTTAGAAACCCCGAGCTTTTTCTTGCCGACGTTGGAAAGCATGGATATCTCGATATACAAAACCCCGTCAGATTCTGTGATCGATACGCTGCTCGCAGGGAATTGAATCGGCTGGTTCTTGCCGTATGAGGGTATCGCCATATCACCGCGAAGAATGTCTTTGCTGCGCTTCTCAAGTTTGGATAATTCTCCGTTCGCAAGCGACGCAAAAGCGCTGGATGATATGTAATTCGACTTGCCCATTGCAACGTGGTACAGGTATGTCGAAAACGCCTTTCCTCCGTACCATCCCTTGACGACATCCGATTTCGGGTAGCCCCCGTTTTCCTTGGCGTACTCAACTTTTCTCTCAAGGTACACCTTGTACTCGCTGGATATGGTGTTCAACGCCGCCCTGGTCTCTCGCTGAAGCTGGAACAGAACGCTTAATCCGTCTCTGCGAACCCCATCCTCTGTCTTGTATGGGTTTTCCGCTTTGTCGATATACGGAATCTCGTTTTCGTCGCAGTAGATCAGCCCAAATTTTACAGTTTTGGTTTGCACGGCCTCCCCTTCTTCCTCTGTATTTCAGTAATGGATCGCAGCGCGAAAGTATCTAATTTTCGCGCCGCAGTTCCGTCATGAACTCCACAAACGGGAGCCTCGGGATCTTCACGCGGTTTCCAATCAAAATCGTGGGAAACCGCAGCTGCTCCGGCGCTTTTTTCGCCGCAATGCGAATCGCGTGAGGGTCGCATTCCAAAATCTCTGCCGCTTCCGCCGGCGTCAAGTACGCCTTGTCCATATTAACAACATCTTTCAGTGTCATGGCCATCACCCTTTCATACACCGCGTTCCTGCGTCAGACGCACCACCTTGCGCCGAGGTATCACTAATTGCTTGTTCCAACTCCTGCAACGTCACATGGTACATTGCGGCCAAAGTCGGCCTGATTTTCTTTGCTGGCGCCCACTTGCCGCTTTCCCAGTAGCTAATTGTTGACTGATCGCGCTCCACCGCTCTCGCAACAACCTCCTGCGACAAAGGAACCCTGCATCTCAAATCTTTTAGCGTCAATCTATCACGCTCCTTTGCGCATAACTTCGTAAATATGAGATTTGGTTCTTGACAACCTCATAAAGCGGCGTTACAATAAAACCGCCAAGCAATATCGAAAACAGCCGCTCTATGAGGGGTCGATTTGTCGTTCCTACCCGGAACAATTTCATAATACCTCATAATCCTTAGGTTGTCAATCGAATTGTCTCATAATTACGAGTTTTGGCGCAATAGACATTTCTTGAGGGAGCGTTTTATGTTTTTTGACCAATATAAGGCATTATGCGAAAGAGACGGCAAGACGCCGAACGGTGTAGCAAAGGAACTCGGTATTGCGTCTTCGTCCGTTACGCAGTGGAAACACGGGTCCGTTCCGCGGCCTGACAAACTGCGAAAAATCTGTGAGTATTTTGGCGTAACGTCTGAGTATCTTCTCGGATTTACTGTTGATGCGCAGATTGACGTGACCGAATACCGCTTGAGGTGTCTCCGTAAGGAATTGTGGAAGTCTGTAGGTGCTGCCAGGAATGAAATTGAGGCGAACATTGAAATCCTTGAAGAATCCCTGAGCGATCTAAAATTTTCTCAGGTAATTGCCAGTAAAGGAAATTTCACCGTACTCTCTCCGAAGGGCGAAAAAAAAGAACCTGCCGCCCCGGAGGGAAGCAAGCTCGATGTGCTGGATCTCAGCGACTTGACGCCTGAGAATCGCGCGAAGGTGCGAGACTATTTTGATCTCGTCGCACGTTCTCAAGATAAGTAAGCGCTTTTATTTTGTTTTCCGGTGTCATGCGCTCGAACAGCTCATACACCTCTTTTTGCAGGCCGTCTATCGCATTCATTCTGTTCGCCCTTCTCCTTCTCTCATTCTATGTTCCGCCGATACCGGAGCCGCCGCACCAGCCACGAAAGCGGCGGCTCCGGTATAGCAGATTCATGTTCTATCACTGATCTGCTATGGGTCTATCGTAGCAGATTTATTCTCGAACGTCTACGAGACAACCTTCCTATCCGCGTGTCATCATCTTCCTATGCGACACGGTTCGACTTTATTCGCTGAGCGAAAATGACGATGTGCGAAAAAAAGCGCAGCAAGCAGTAGAAAGGAGCCGAAACAATGCCGGAATGCTTAGAAGAAACTGTATCTGATGAAAGCTTGGCTTTGAAAGAAATATTGAGAGCCAAAAGAGACTTGCTGGGACTATCGAACCAGGCGATAGCAGATGCCGCCGGTCTTTCCGTTCATACGGTCAACAATTACTTTTCCAGCCGCTCCAAGGCAACCAGCGCTTATGTCGTTCTCCGCATTGCAAAAGCGCTGAATTGTTCGATCGATAATGTTTGCGGAATAGAGCCGGACGAGAATCCGTCCGATTCATCAGATGAAGTGAACTTCATCAATGCTCAGCATCAGGATGAGATCATTGCCATGCAGGAACGCCAGATCACCGAACTGCGCAAAGATAAAAGGGCGGGGCGGTTTGCTATTTATCTTTCGGCTGTCCTCTCCGTGATCGTCCTCATTTACTTCTTTCATTTTGATGTGCCAAATCCCAACTGGGGCTTTACCAGACTCATGAGGGATTTCTTTTTATGTTTTGCAAAATAGAACATTCGTTCTCCATCTCGTAACAGCCACGTTGTAGAAGGGTGATAGCAATATGAGGAAATGTATAAAATGCGGCGCAGACCTTCCGGAAGAAGCTATCTTTTGCCACATTTGCGGGAAGAAACAAGTTGAACAAAAGCGCGCAGTTCGCCATCGCGGAAGTGGAATGGGAACGGCATTTCGACGCGGGAAGACATGGACAGGTCAAGCTGCCGGATATTCTTACATTCTTAAAGACAAAGACGGTGAAACAAGATTGGTGCGCCATCGTCCCACGAAAGGCGGATTCAAAACAAAAGCATCCGCGCTGGAATGGGCGGCCGCACAGGATGTCCAGCAGGTGAAGAAGGAGCCACCCACCCTATTGGAACTTTGGCAGGGATGGAGCGAGAACGACTTGCTCACTCGCTCGAAGGACAAGCAGATCGCATACAGAAAAGCGCGTGAACGCATTGAACCGATCATTGCAAGAAAAATAAGCGATCTGACTATCGACGACTTACAGTCTACCGTCAACGCCGGAGCGAAATCGTATTACACCGCTCGAGACATGAAATCACTGCTTTCACATTTGTATCAAAGGGCAATGGCAAGCGGAGGAGGCAACGGCTGGGTGACGGTGAATCTTTCCCGCTTCATCGTTCTTCCGGAGCTGGAAGAAAAAGTGCCGGAGCCGTTTACCGAGGATGAGGTCAGCGCCATGTGGAAAGCGTGGGACGAAGGAAATGTCTTCGTTGGATATATGCTTCTGATGATCTACACGTCAATGATGCCGGGAGAATTGCTTTCGTGCAAAACCGATATGATCGACTATGAACGGCATGAAATTTACGGATGCGGTAAAAAGACAAAGAAACGAAAGGATACTCCTATCGTTTTCCCTGAGTTTATTGAGCCGATCCTAAAAGAGCTAAGCAAAAAGTCCACCAGCAAAACAGGAAAAATATTCGGCGGAGATGAAGGAACCTTCTATTCGGCTTACCATTCTGCTACAAGAGCGATCGGCGTGCGGGACTTAAACCCGTATTCCTGCCGTCACACAACGGCAACAGAGGCCGTCAAGAAAGGCGTGGAGCTTCCCGTCGTACAGCAGATCATGCGTCACTCCAAACTCGCATCGACGCAAAGATACATCCACGTCTCTACGGAGGCCGCGCACAAGGCCATCAACTCCCTTAATCGAACCGAACGCCCAAAAGATAGCGAAGGATAAAATACCCCCACTACGTTATCCAAATATGAGCAGAGTGAGTGATTGTTAGCCATAGGTCGCGGAAAGCAATATTGCAAATGTTAGCCACAATGTTAGCCATAGCGCAAAATTTATCAAGCCAAAGCCCGCCAAAAGTTGCAAAAACGTTTTCCGCGAAAAACGAGAAAAAACCTTGGAACCGTTGCGATTCCAAGGTTTTTCATGCATGGCGCGGAAGAGAGGATTTGAACCTCCGCGACGCTTTTTACACGTCCTACTCCCTTAGCAGGGGAATAAAAAGCCTTGATTTATCAATGTTTTCTGGCATTTTGTTAGCCATTTGTTAGCCATAAATCATCTCATTTTCCTTCTCACCACACTCCCCTACAAGTGAGAAAAGGCGAGGGAGTAATTTATCTTACTCCCTCGCCTTCCGGTAATTGCGCATAGCCATTTCTCTGTCAGCGGCGCTTACTGCGAACGTTCTCGCCATCGATCTCCTTGAATTCCACCTTAGAAACGCGGAATCCGTTTGGAATGATTACGGCGCTTTTTCTGGCTGCGTCCCGTTCCGCCATCACGCGCTCGAACTCGAGTTTCAGTGTTGCAAAGCATTCTGCGCAAACTCCGAGTGATGGTGCGCGCCGGATGTTATCATCCAGCGCAGACAGCACCGCGCGATCTCTTTCATTGCATTTATCCATCATCACTATCTCCTGTCCTCGTGACGGCACACGCCCTCAGTATCCGGCACCGGGCAATAGTCTGTGCAAATCGGACAATCCGCATTGACGCAAATTTCATCCATGCACCACTTACAGTCCGGCATTTTTATCAATCCTTTCCCGCAGCCTTTTCACTTTGTATTGGCGCTGCTCTTCTACAGCACTATCTCGCTGGAAGAGTATTTTCATCTGATCTAGCATGATCCCAACGTCCGCCATTTCTTCGGCAATATTAGCGTAAGAAAACGAAGCGTCATTTCTCAGGTATTTGCAGAGTTCCTTCTGAATCTCGCTCATTTCCTCAAGCGCCACAGTGATCTGATTTTGACTGCCAAACGCGCGCAGCGCTTCAAAAAATGTCTTTCTCTCTTCTTCGGTCATCGAATTTCTCCTGTTCAATTTTAATTATGCGCTCACCGCTATCGTTACTCATGGCGCGCCGCCTTCTGTTTGAACCACGCCCACAGGTTGCGCCACGGGCGGGATTCTGCGTAATTGGCGCGCTCTCGTGCATTCAAAAGGTCATCATGCAATGCTTGCGCGGTTCCCTGCCATTCGAAAAGTTCTTTCGTCTGCTGGTCTCTTTCCACCTGCATGGTAGCAATGCACGCATTCGCCCGCCCAAGCGCCGCCTCAGTATCATCGAGTTTATTTCGCAGCGCATCCGCGTCCGCTTTCAGGTTTGCGATCTCGTTTGCCTTGTCGATGGCTTCGCCGTTCATCTGGTCGATCTGCTCGGTCAGGGCAGCGTTCTTGGCCTTCAACGTGCGGACCTGTAATTCCAGCTCGCTATTTCGACTTCGCAGCTCGTTCATGCACCCATTCATTTTTTCCGCTGCTTCCTGCGCTTCCTCCACCATCTTCGCCATCTGGTCTTTGGTGTACTTCTTTACGTTGATGCTCATAATTTTGCTCCTTTCATTCGTAGCTGTTCTTCCCGCCCCTGGTCGCTCGTGATGCTCACGACCTTCACGTCGCCGTATCGCTCAATATCCATTGCGATGCGCTCCTTGATGCCCTGCGCGTCAGCGGCGGGGACGTTGGCTTTAATCGTGATCGTCAGCATGTAGTTTCTCCTTTTTCAAACCGGATTTTCATTTGCGCTGGGTACAGGTCAACCTCCGGCCTGCGCTTTCCGGTCCACCGGAGGCCGCCAGCTTGTCCCACGCACTTCCAGCCAGCTGCCTTGAGGCTCACGCCGCTTTCGCTCTCTAAGATATACGTTACGAGCCGCTTATAGCCCATCGCACGAGCAGCCCGCCATGCAGCGGCGTACAGCATAGAGCAGGCGTTCCGCGTCCCATCCGTGCAGAGACGATTGACCTCGAGCGTCCATCCGTCGTCAAGGTGACGCGCGACAGGTCTTCCGACGATGGCGACGCCAACGATTTTCTCACCGTCAGAGCAACCGATTGAAAACTTGTGTCCTACGACCGGCTTATGATGGCGGTGATACTGCTCGACATAGGCGTTTGCCTCTTTTAGCGTCATTGGGCATATCTCAAGCATGTTCGCCCTCCTTCGGCTCGCCGTAGCTGCAAAAATCGTCTTGCTGCATCGGCTGCCCACTTGACGTGCAAAGAACCACGCCTGATGACGCCGAAAAGCTATTGATATATGCATACTTGCAGGCCTTGCACCGCGTCACGACCACGGCATCAACGGTGGGAGCTTTTTCGATCAAGCCAAGTAAGCCGTTCCAACCAGCGCAATACGCCGCAGGAAGAACATCTTTGCTGCATCTGCCCACGCCCAAGTCATCAACATCAATCAGCCTCATGGTCAGCCCCTCCGTCCATCTTAGCCACCTCTACAAACCCAAGAACCGTGTCCACAATCGCCTTGTCAATTCGCGCCTGCAAACTGCATTTGTTTTCGAACACAACAGGCATTTCAGATAAGGACTTGTTATAATAAGCCGTTTTGCGAACAACCCACTTGCCATCCCAAAAATCAATAGAATAGCCGCTGGATTTTGATGCCTCCATCTTTGCCGACTTTGCAGTTCCAGTTTTCACAAAGTAGCTTTCTCGTGTCACCCACGGATTTTTGTATATCTTCATTCAGCACCGCCGTCCATCTTGGACCTCTCAATCTCAAGCGCACGTTCACGAAGGTCTCCGAATCCGTACTCATCCTGCCAGCCCAGCTCCGCAGAGGCTTTTTGGCAACTCTCACATAGATAACACGTCCACGGAGTTCCATCAAAAACACAACTGCGTTCCATCATAGTCCCTCGGCAAAATTTTCGCCCACACCCAAAGCAAACATGGTCAACCCTCGTTTTGACAACTTTTCTTCCGACAACATCCATGTATTCATCCTCCTTCACGTGCCTGGACACACTCCCCAATCAACGTGTTCAGCTTTCTCAGCCCCTCCATGGTAATTAGGTCTTGTGCGCACAGCTCGTCCCGCAGACGTTCCAGTGCTTCGATTGGGGCCACGTCGGCGGCAGAAATGCGAATGACATCCGCTTTCAGACAGTCAAGCATCCGATTTTGTGCAGGGCTTCGGCATGGGCTGCGCTGTCCCTGCACAGCTCTAAGCACTGCTTCCCGCTTAATGTATTCAGCCATCTTCATCCCCTCCGAATTCTGCCTCGTACTGTTCCGGCGTGATAATCTCAATGTCCTTTGCGGAATAGCCCAAGGTGTCGAGGCACAGCAGCTTCGCCAGTTTGTCTTTGTCAAGGGCCGCCGCAGCGTCCTCATAGGATACGCCGGGTTTTGCCTCAAAGCTCATTTGAGCGCCGAACGCCCCAGCCACGCTAAAGCAGATTTTGTATTCAGCCATTGTCAGACCTCCTCCACATAGCACCAGCTCTGAGGCGGGCGATGAAGATATAGCCGCCCGTCCGTGTTGCAGTCCGTTTCGTCGTCATCTCCGCAAACATTTTCGCAAGCCCAACAGTTTGTGCTAAGCTCCGAGTATTCCAGACAGTCTCGCCAAAACTCCCCCAGCTTTTTCGGTGCATCGTAGATTTTCAGGTCGACGATATGCCAGCCATAGCCGGTTCCCTTTAGGTAGTTCACAATTTCTTCCCGTGTCAGGCAGGCTTGCTTTTCTACGTCGTCCGGTGCATGGTTGAGGGGCGCAAGCTCATAAATCCGATCACAGGTGAACTCGCCAATGACCTTGCCCTTGCGGTCTGCCCACTTGCCGCGGTTCCACTTGGCAACATCACGCCCAAGATCAGCTCGAAAAAACTCGTTACAGCCTTGCAGCGTGCAGTAGATATAGCACTTAAACGGCGTGTTCAGTTTCGGCTTAGTTTTTCTGACTTCAATGGTCTTCTCGCCGTTGGCGATCTTCTCCACCCACTTCGGGCGGATGCTCAGCATAACAGCCTTACTCATTTTGCATCGCCTCCAATGCTTTCTTTTGGTGCTCATATTTATTTAAACTTACGCGTTCAAAAAGAGCACGTTCTGGCGGCCATCCAGCCCTCAGCCTATCATATAACGTATACGGGTTTATACCTAAAAAGTCAGACCACTCATGCAACGTCTTTTCGGTATCTATTACTTTAATTTTCACAGTCACTTCCAAATTGTTCGCCTGAGTTTTCCTGTCAACCCAACGACAATTTTCTGGGCAATAATCCCCATTATTATCTATCCTGTCAATGGTAAGGCCTTCTTTATACCCGTTCTCATCCGCCCACTTTTTAAACGCTAAAAAACTTTGCCAATCTTCGCATACCGAGATACCTCGGCCCCCGTATCGCTTATAATGCGTATCAGTCTTAAGGGCGCATCTCTTACGCATAGCACGCCAGACGTTGTATAGTTTTGTTCCTTTCCCACCATGCTTATAGTTGCCATTATGCTCGCCAGACTGACTTGCGCTACCATGCGGCATATGACCCCTCCTTTGTTTTCAATTCTTTCTCCGCCTCCTCGCGGGTGAAGAATACGGTCTTGCCAATATGGTTGATCTCGTAATCCCTCGACCCGTTGATTTTGCGGGTATCGAAAAGCAAATTCACATATAATCCATGGGAATACATCTTCATGCCATTGACGTAGGCATCTAATGGTTTTTTTAGCAATTTACCCGTCCACGGATTTCTTGTTACCCACAGCGTATCCCCCACTTTGCACGGCAGCACCACCAGCCGGCCGTCCTTGTCGGCTTTCAACAGCTCCCGAATCCGTTCGGCCTTTGACGTGTCATCGCTAAAGGCCGATTCGATGATGGACTTTGCGTTTTCGCACTGTTCCGGCGTCAGCCTTGTCGCCTCGTAGGCGCGCAGGTCTTCCCTGTCCCTCAAATAATCCAGAACGAGCTGCTGCACCACGAATCGCTGCGTCATCGGCCACGCCGCGATCTGCTCTTGCAGCTTTTTCAATGCTTCGTCCGAAACCATCACTCTACCTCCTGCATCTTACTAATCGTTTTTCGGATCACATCTCCACCGTAAGCGTCTTTTGTCAGATTCAAAAACTCCGCCAGCGTCATCATGCCGTGCTCGAGGTCAACACCGTGGTCTTGGGCAAACTGCTTTCGCCCCATGTCGCACGAGCCGGTCAAGCGATGATGCCAGTCGTAAAAATACTGTGTCGGATATGCTTTCTTGCGGTCTGTCTCTCGCAGAAACGTGTCGATTCGTTCGTCTTCCGGCATATCCTCGAAAAGCTTGTCTCGCAACGCTTCCATTGCCTCGCGCAGCGTTTCGCCATGCGCGAAAACATTTTCCTGCTTGACGATGTAGCACGGCGTGAGCGTCAAATCGATGTCCACGATTACCCCATGCGCGGTGTTGCCGCGCACAGAGCGAATCAGCGTGTTTACGCCGTCAATTCGATGAACCGGCTCCCCGTTGAAACTTTTAATGCCGTAGCCGGAGCCGTCGCCGTAGCCGGAGCCGGAGCCGTAGCCGTAGCCGGAGCCGTCGCCGGAGCCGTAGCTGTCGCCGGAGCCGGAGCCGTCGCCGGAGCCGTCGCCGGAGCCGTCGCCGTAGCCGGAGCCGGAGCCGTCGCCGGAGTTCACTGCCAGAAATGCCTTGACCTTATCATCAAGCGTCATCTCTTCCACTCCTTTACACCGCGAAGCGATACCGATGCATCATCCGTGCACGGGATGATCTGGATCGCGCCCAGCACGGTCATTTCCGGAATCGTCACGGTAAACCGGCAGTTACCCGGCGCTTTCGTGCCGTCCTGTGCCAGCTGCTCCACGGCACAGGCACCGTCCCAGCTCCACAGTTTGCGAACCTCAGTCATGGCGACCTCGGAGCCGTTGCGCTCCTTAATCTTGCCGAAGAATACGCCTGCGCGGTCACAGCGAACGATGTAGTCCTGATTGGTGTTCATGATAAAATTCCTCCTGATTTTTGTTAAAACTTAAAGCTCTCTCTGAGTTTATTCCCGTTGATATCGGCCTCCGCCGTAAAGTAGCGGTGCGCCTCGTTTATGTAGACGACGCGCCCGTGCGCAGTCGTCTCTTTCGTGGTCACGCTCATAATGCCGTTGCTGCCCTCAAATGCGGCAGGCTTCCAGCTAAACGGTTCTCCGATGTACATGGGGTCATTCCCCCCCCAAATCTCAATTTTGTTACGGCAATGAGGAACTCTTCGATTTCGCTTGCCCAGCGTGCCGTGCCTTTGCCGTTGTGCCGCTCAAACACCAGCGGGAAGCCGCCGATGCCGTCAAACAAGCTCCCCATCGTAACAGGACGCAAATATTGCGCGCTGATACGCTTTGCCAAGAAGTCCCAGAATGGCAGGGCGATAGAATTCCCCAGCGCCTTATAGCGCGGGCTATCGCTCGGCTTGCGCAGCTTGCCCTTGCTGTCGCGCCATTCGCCGATGTCCGTCCAGCCGTCCGGATAGCCTTGCAGCCGCTCGCATTCCATCGGCGTGAGGCGGCGCACAATCATTCCGGTTTGGATGGTGTTTTGCAAATTCAGACTTTGCCCGCCGCTCTCTTTTGCTTGCAGCATCCCGTTGATCTCGCCGCTCTCGGTGAAATTGCGGCAATCAACACTGCTGACCACTAAATCGGTGCTGTCCTTGTAGTCTCGCTGCTTGCAGCTGCTCGCAATATCGCCCTCGCGATAATCGCCGAAGCCCTGCATTTGATACGCGACCGCCGGAACCTCGCCGAAGGTGTGCAGCGCAGGACGCGGCTTGTCCGGTCCGACGGTGCTGCGGTTATTCGGTGATGTGATCTGCGCGCGATCAAATATCAAAACAGACGGACATTGATTCGTCCCGCTTGATACCGCGCCCAGCGTCGGCGCGCATTCCTCGGCGTAGCCGATGCCGTTCGCCTTTGCACCCTGCCCCGCCTTAAAGGCCGCGCAGATCACCGGCTGATTGTTCCCGCTCATGCCGGCCGCAGCGGTCAGCGTAGGTGCTCTGTCGTCGCTTCGCACCTCGGCCCCGCCTTGCTGTGTCGCCATGCAGAAAATCGTCTGGTCGTTGCTGGTGCCGAGCGTCCCGCTCTTGTCCTCCTGCACTAAAGCGCCTTTCCCTCCTCCGTCACAGCCCCCCCCTGATTCGGACTGCATAAGAAGCACCGCTTTTAGTGTTTCCGGCAAGTCTTTCCCGCGCCGTTCCGCTCTCCGCAAAATGCCTTGACACGCTTTTGCGCTCAAAGAGTATTTCTCCTGCGGTGTCTCCTCCAAAATCTGCGACAATCGAGATACGACGGCGGCGTTGGGGCACTCCCCAGTGTTGCGCGTCATGCACTCGCCAAGCCACGCTCCATCGTCCGCCCATGCAGTCGTGGTAGCCCCCCCAGGTTGGCCAGCCTTTGTCAGGCACTTCAATATCGGGGGCTTCCGGTTCCGCGATGCGGATGATCTCTTCGAGGACTGCCGCAAAGTCTTTCCCTCCGTTGCTTGAGAACGCTCCGGGCACGTTTTCCCAGACCATAAACCGAGGTCTGACCATGTCACCTGTCCGTCCGTTCTTTCTGTCATGCTCTCTCATCTCCTTTACGATGCGAACCTGTTCCATGAACAATCCGCTCCTTGCACCGGCTAACCCGGCGCGTTTGCCCGCAATGCTCAAATCCTGGCACGGCGAGCCGCCTGTGATAACGTCTACGGCTTCGATCTCCGCGCCGTTGATCTTCGTAATATCGCCGAGGTGCTTCATCTTCTCCCCTCACATTCCCCGAACAGCTCCCGGAACGTCATCCCCGTCAAATCTTCCAGCGCCAGTAGCCCCCTGATGGTAGCGTCCACGTCGCCCTTGATGTAGCGTGAGATGTTCGACTGGTGAATGCCCGTCACCGCGCCGAGCGTTGTCTGGTTATAGTCGGTCTTTTCGAGTGCCGCCTTGAGCGCCGGATAGACGCAGCGCTCCCACGGGGTCTTGCTCATGACGAATCGGCTCATGTCATTCCCCTCCTAACAGCTCTCCGATGGACACGTCCAGTGCTTCGGCAAGATAGAGATACGTCGTAACTATACCGTACCGTTCGCCGCGCTCGATGGATGAAATCGTACTGTCCGCGACGCCTGACTTCTCCGCAAGTTCTGTTTGGTTCATTCCGCGCATCAGCCGCAGTGCTTTCACACGCTCGCCAATGCGTTCCTCGGTCGGGATTCCGCTTTTTCCCTTGTCATCCTCCCGCAGAAAATCGAGCAGGTTGATGCCAACGGCGCGGCAAATCCGCTCGCACAGTGGGATAGTCGGCATGATGCGCGCCATCTCGTAGTTGCACAGCTGCCCTTGCTCAATGCCGCACATGGCGGCAAAACTCGCTTGGCTCATGCCAGCGGCAGTTCTCAGCCCACGAATTCGCTCCGCAGTGTCTTTTACATTCATCTTTTTCGCTCCCTCATTTCAGTCGTTGATAGCGCCGCGTCTTAAAATGCCGCGCGCTCAAGTAGTCGTCTTTCTCCTGCGTCTGGCGTGCTTCTTCTTGCTTCGCCGTGTTGTGCTTGGCAATGTCCGCTTGATAGTACGGGCAATCGCTGTGACAGCCGGGATGCCGCTTTGGCGGCAGGCAGGATTGGCAGTGCTCAAAGCTCATGATCCACACTCCGTTCTCACGAAATGCAAAACCAGGTCATACCCCTGATCGGTTTCAACGATGTCCCACGAATGCCCTTCGCTAAGCTCATGGCCGCCCCGAACCTCGATCCACCGATCTTTACTGTCACCATCGACATCGCTGTTTTTGTATCTCAAATACGGATAATGCGTCTGCGAGCAGCCAGCCAGCAGCACTGCCACCGCCGCAGCGATGAGGATTCGTTTCATTTTCTCGCTCCTTCCTCCCTCGGCGGGCGCGGCAATGGCCGGTAGGTCGTTTGCACATTTCTCATCCAAGGTGTCAGCCAGACGCACCACATCACATCCATCAGGGGACTGCCGCTATCGCCGCCCCCTCGCTCCTTGAAGAAGAAATCGGGGCGCCACGTCAGGGGAAGTATGTAGCTCGGCGGGATCTCTTCAAAAAGCGCCACGCGCTTCGCCGCGTGCCAATACTGCGACTTGAGCAGCATCGCAAAGGGTTTCTCATTTTTTGCTGCGCGGCGAATAAAATCCTCCGCCAGCGAAAACGGCGGGTTTGTGATGATCCAGTCGAAACCAGTGAGAAGCCTTTTGAAAACATCAGGACTTAGAAAGTCGAACCCTTCGGATATATCTGTTCCGAACGATCTGCCGTATCCGCACGCTCTGATCGCGTCCAGCATATCCCCATCGCCCGCCGCCGGTTCCCAAATCACTGTGTTCCTCGGCAGACGAAGGAAGTCCAGCAGCGCCACCGTCACCTCCGGCGGCGTCGGATAAAAGTCGGAGCGTCGGCGCCCTCTCGCGCTGTTTCCGCCAGCTATCCTGCTTGCATTCAAGCTATCCATATTCAACACCCCGCAAACAAACTGATCTGCGCCGTGTGTTCCGCAAAACGGCGCTCTTGAGCCTGAAAATAGTGAGGGTCGATCTCGCACCCAACAAAATCAAAGCCAAGATCATAGGCGGCTATGCGGCTGCTGCCGCTGCCCAAGTGGGTGTCCAGTATCTTGTCTCCCGGCTTTGCGTACTTCTGCAAAATCCATGTGTATAACGCCACCGGTTTCTGCGTCGGGTGGATGCGCTTCTCGTTCAGCGACTTATTTCCCTGCTGGACTGTCCCCTCTGCAATACTCTTCCCCTGGAACATCCCATTCCACATATAGCGAAAGATACGAACGCTGTCATGGCAATTTGTCGCCGCAATCTCGCAGTCCGAAAAAGAACTGTTGTCGTTGCACTTGTCCCATACGATACGCCCTGGCGGAAAACCGACATCAAAGTAATTACAGCCCCAGACAATGTACTTTTTCGCCACGCGCACCAACTGCGAAAAGTAGTCAGCGCATGGAATATCCCACTTCGGTGATATGGAATATTCCCGATGTACGCCAATAGCGCTTACCTTGTTGCCGTAATATCCGCGCCTTTCCGGGCCGGAGAAGTACGGCGGGTCTACAATGGCTAGATCAAACGCCTTGTCCTGCAGCGTCCGCATATACTCCATGCAGTCCGTGTTATATGCTACGTTCAATCCTTCTTTCCTCCTTCGATCACAGTAAACGCTTCCCGGCGCATAACCGCTACGCGAGACCTCTTCTGTTCCAAATACTCTTTCTGCGCTTTATACTTCGCCGGTAGGCGAAATTTTTCACACGATTTTCGCCACTGGCTCTGTTTGCTAAAGTCCCTATCGAACCATTTGCACTCATCACAGCAATAGCAGACGTCCTCCACGTCCTTGATCTCTCCCGGCGTGAAGTATGCGCTGAATAACTCGCAGTTATAGAGACAGTTGTTGCAGACACACCCATAACAGCTCATTTTGCATCTCCATCAGCCGGAACGTTCTTATCCGCAAAATAAAGATGTCCTCCGCCGATTTCTCTGATAAGCATATCAAGCTGCCAGTGCATAAAGACTTGCTTATGAATCGTCCTCCCGTGCCAGAAAAAATACTGCGTCTCCGGGGAATGCAGAAAGTCCTCAATGCTCTTGACCTGCGCCCCCTGCCTGTATTTCCGCGTATATGCCATGTCTACCGTCCTCCAATTTCAAATGCGTTTCTATCCATCTTACGAATGCACGATTATTGCGCCAATCGGTACAGGAGGGTTCTTCCGCTTACCCACTTGTCTCGTGGGCATCGGTGTTATCTGTACAGCTTCCATCTGGTTTACCGGAATATCTTCCACCCACTCACGCCCGCACTCATAGCACTTGAAATAAACATTCTGCCCTGGCATACCAAACCTTCTCACAAGGGAAAGATGATGAGATACGCAGCAAGAGCACGGTGGCGATTCATACAAACTATCCATCTTCCGTTCCCCTTCCGCTATCGGCGGTGAAATTTTCAAGAACCGACTCGACACTCATGTTGTAGAGCATGGTCTTAATCAGCTCCGCCGTCTCGCCGAGTTTGTCAATGTCCTTTGCCCCGTAAGTCCACCGCGCAGTGAAAGTTACCGTCGGCGCGCCTGTCGGGCCATAGAAGAAACAGGCGTCCACGCTGTCGCAGTAAAGATAACTGTTTTTTTCGTGGCGTGCTCGGCTTCCCTCCAAAACGCGTCATAGCGCGCTCTGCCATCGTTGCAGGAGGTGTGGCGACGATGTGTCCATCCATATTGGATGATCTGGCCGCGCGATGAAGCATGGTTTTCTGTTGTTCTTTTGTGAACATCTTGCTCAACTCCATTCTGTCGGTTGTCTGATTTTATTGTATAATCTCCCTCCAAACGAATTTTTGCCGCCTCTGCACCGACTGCGTACCCGTGCTTTAGCTCCCATCAGCATCCTTGCTTTGTCCTTACTGCCTCCCCTGCACGTCACCGGACACTACGGTGCGAAGCGCCCGCGCAAATTTTTAAAACAGAGGTATCATGCGCGAAGCGTTTTATAAAAATTTTTTCAGAAGGCCTTTTTGTTTTTTTGGATTTTTCATCCAGCTTTCAAAACCACCCCCCCATGCTTTGTTGGTCTCGCCAATACGTTAAGGCGGTGAACGTGTGTGGGGGAGGGAGAGTTATGGGGCTTGTGCGCCTGAGAAAGTCGGTTCGAATCGTAAACCACCCCCCACCCAGCCGGAGACGATCGCACCCGCCCAGCAGACCCAGGCGAGGCCGCGCAGGCCCGCAGAAAGGCACCAAAAGCCGCCAACTGTTTCACTTATTCATAATAAGCGCAACAGTTAAGCCTATTTTTTGTTGCATTTGCAACAGTCGTTCGTCAATCTGCACAACGAGTGAGTAACACGGCCCTTGCTCGACCTTCCGAGATAGTAAACACTTATTGACTATCAATTGCAGTTAACCTTTCTGCCGTTCTGCTCGTTTCACTTGATGTGTTGCATTTGCAACAGTTCGCCGTTCTCGCCCATGAACAAGCCGGGTTCGGCGACTCTTCCACCCCTCCCCGCTTTTTTGCTCGTTTTGATAATAAATAAGATATTGTTTAAAGATAGTGTACTGAAAACGGGCGCGGGATAAACGCGCGCGCGTACAACCTCAGGGCTTTTCCGGGTACTCGCATACGGCAGGGCATGAGAAAAGCCCGCTGGGGCGTTCCCTGCGGGCTGTGGCGGTGGTTTATGGTATTGTGGTTGGGTTAGATGATGTATAGCGTGCCGTCAACGTCGAGGCTTACGCCCTCTTGCTGCATGTCCCGTTTGATCTGCCGGCAAAGCTGGACGACCTCGGCGGCGTGCTCCTGCACGGCTTCCGGCGTGGCGGCGCTGTAAACGATCGTCACGCCCTCGCCGACAAGGCCGGCGGACTGGCTGCACCAGTAGCCGCGCGCCTCGGTGGCGGTGGCTCCGCCAAACATGGCGGACAGTTTCGCGGCGACCTTCTCGACCTGGGCGCGGTTGTCGGTGGGTTTGTCGGTGTCGGTGGTGCTGGGGACGTAAACGGAAACGCGAGAATCGAGCTTGACGGCTCCGGCGATCTGGTCAAAATAATTTTCCTTCATTTTCTGTTCCTTTCCGGCCCGTTGGGCCTCTGTGGCGTTTTCCTGTTCTTTATGCTCCTTATTATATATGGTTTAACCCCATATTTCAAGTATCATTCTGCACAAGGTTTAACCGCATATTTTGGTAATTTGGTATATGGTTAAACCGTTGACAAACTGCGCGGAATCGCCTATAATTATAACCGTAAAGAGGATAACACCACACCGGCGGCCGCTGCGCCATCTGAAAACGAGGTAAAACCATGCCAAGGCCAAAAACCAGCGAGACCAGGACGGACGCCCAGCGCCGCGCCGCGAACAAGTACCAATATAAAACCGCAACCGTGATCGGCTGCAAACTCGACCGCGAAACCGCCGAGCGCTACAAGCTCTATTGCGCAGAACAGGGCACCACGCCCAACGCCGAAATTAAAAGCTTCATTCTTGCCCAGCTTGGCGAATGGCCCGCCGACTAACCCCAAAACGAAGAACAGCGACCCGGGAAACCTCCGGGCCGCTGCTTTTTTATTCCGTTGTCGCTTTTTCCTGCGCGCGGTCTCGCTCGATTTGGGTTTCAACCGCTCGGTTGATAAACTGGTTCAAGCTTTCGCCGCGCTTTTCTGCGTGCGCCTGGTATTCTGCTTTTTTACCCTTGATCGTCTTAAACTCGATGCGGTCATAGTTCGCGGCAACGTATTTTTGCACGGCTTTTTGCTGCGCTTTGGAAATAGTCAAAAAAACACCCCCTTTTTTATCGGCCATTATACCACGCGCGCTATATTATCGGCAATATACATTATGCACAATTCCCACGCGCGATCCTTGTACGTTCTGCGAATTGAACTATTGCCGACAATATATTATAATGTCGACAATAGATAAAGCAACGTCAACACACAATATCGAATTTTTCATTACGGAGGATCTCAACCATGAAAACCACTTCCATTAAATTCTTTTACAACGGTATCAAGCTCAACGGCGAGAACAAGCTTTTAAAGTGCTTCTACAGCATCGACAACAGCACCGCCGAGTCCGGCCCCTGCGTCACCATCTACGCCCGCGATTATAACGACCTTCCGCGCGACGTGTTCCCCGTCGAGAATAACACAGATATTTATACCGACTATTTCGACAGCGACCGCGCCACCCTCACGCCCGCGCACCCGCTTTATAAGTATGCCCGCGCCGCCGCCATCAAAGCCGATCTGCGCGACTCCGTGCCCTACCTCGAGAAGCTGGAGCGCACGCTGAACAGCGGCAAGCTTGCCCCCTGGCAGAACACAGACACCCTGAAAATCGACGTGGAAAGCCGCCGCGCGAAGGTCGAGCAATACCGCACCGAGCTGGAACAGCTCCCGAAGACTCACCCCAGCGCCGACGACCTCGCCGAGATCGATGCCATGAAGACCGCTGCCGAGAACGCCCGCCGCGCCCGTGAACAGGCGGAACAGCTCGAAGCGCGCGAAAAGACCTTGCGCCAGCGCGCCGAGGGCCGCGCCTATATTGAGGGTATCGCCCAGCAGCACCCCATCACCGAGGGCGCGCCCTATGTGGAAATCCCATTTTCTGAAAATCCCGCCTTTTATGCCTTCAACGACCAGACCGACAAAACCGGCGAACCCCTGCGCCTTTCCGTCGCCGCCGCGGAAATCGTCCTGAAGCATTTTGATGAACAGGCCGCCGCCGAGAATCGCGGCTATGACAAGACCGATTTTGTCATTCATTACATCGACGATGACGGCGAGCCGTCCACCTATTCCGGTCGCTACGATCTCGGCGACAATGACGGCGGCATGATTGCCCATATCCGCAGCTTTGGCGAGTTCCTGCACGACAAGGGGAATTTTGGCAACGGCAAGCCAACCGACGAGGACAAGGAGTCCGGCGCGGCCATTGTCGAGTTTGCCGCTATGCTCGAGGGCTACACCGCCGGCGGGCGCGTCGTCTCCGTTGATTTCGCCCCGTGGCTGGATGACTACGCCCGCCGCAAGGCAGAACAGCGAGCCGCCGAAGACCAGGCAGCCCGCGCGAGCTTCGAAGAGACGCTCGCAATGCTCGAAATGCTCACAGACGAGCAGCTGGAAGCCGCCATTTTCAGTATTGACCCGAACGACACCGAGAACGCCGACATCGCCCGCTTTTTCTTCCAGCAGCTCGCCAAGCGCGACAAATCCCACGCCGTCGAGGTGCTGCGCCGCTGGAACTCCCAAAACTGAACAGCGGCACACAATCACCCGAACAGCCCGCCCCGGAGGTCACGAGGGCATGAAAGGACACCTATGAAAGCTAAACTGAACGATGCGCAGGCCCGCGCATATATCGCGGGCGATTCGATCGAACCCGTGCAGGAGATTGAGCGTAAACACATCCTCCGCCTTGTGTCTGCTTTGCAGGAGGCTTCAGAGCGTCCCGGTATGAACCTCGCAAACCTGTGCAAAACCGCCGACCGCTATGTGAAAAATCATCAGAACACAGAAAACCGACAGGAATTTTCCTTGCTGATTGCGGCCCGTGACGCCATCAAATCCCGATCAAACGAAAAACAATTCGATGAAATCGAATCTGACCCAAGAATCGCAAAAGCTTGAAAGGAGATCCCCCATGTTTATGGTTTACTTCAAAGGTCCCAGAGACAAACAGCATAAGCCCATGAGCCTGAACACCGGCGAGCTGTTTAATCGCCTCGTTTATGCGCCCGTCTACAATGACGATCTTCTCCCCGCCGTGAAGTCATGGATCGACCTGAACAAGAAGCGCGCCCCCGATTGCTCCATTCAGTGCCGCATCCCCGGCACATCGAAGGTCATTTACGCCTGAACAGCAATACAAAACCGCCCGGAAAGGAGCAGCCCCCATGACCAATTTTTTTATCTTTGTTGGTGTCTCGACCACCGTCTACCACCTCATGCGCGTTCTTGTCTATATCGACACCGGCGAAAAATGGTAAGGCGGCAAAAACTCCCCTTGGAACACCCTGCTACAATGAAATTAAAGACGAACAGCCGCACAGAAAGGAGCGCAACCATGAAAACCGCCGGATATTGGGAGTGCAGAAACGAGATCATCGCCGCGCGCCTCCCCACCCCGCACAAGTACGAACCGTTCACCGAGCTTTTCGACGTGGACAAGCTCGACGCCATCCGCGACAAATACGGCGTTGACCTTTACCGCGAGTGTTACGCATACGTAGTCCTCGAGGTCATGGCCGCCGCAAAGAAGGAAGCCCGTGAAAAAATGACTTATTCTGAAAAAATCGCCGAAGTCAAGAAGGCCGCAGTCAACTGCCAAATAACCGGAGGCTTGCTTGACCGTGGATATTGGTATGGCGAAAATCCGTATGCCGATCAGCTGATCGAGTGTGCGCTGCTGTGCGACCTTTTCCCCGAAACAGTCGCTGACCCTGAAAACTTTTGCAATTTCCGCAGATCCGATTATGCCATTCTCAGGCTGAGCAAAAAAGTCCAACGTGAAATAGGAGGTACAACCCATGCTGAACACTGAACAGGCCCTCACCCGCGTTTTGCAGATCATCCACGCGCTGGACGGGGACGAAGCCGCCATTTATAACGCTGTCAGCAAGAACCCTTATGAATGGAGAAAAGCCGTCGGCCCTATCCCCCAGCTGTATTTCTTAGAACAGGATCTCCGCCGCACGTTGGTGGAGGAAGCTGCCGCCAAGTCCGGGAACCGTTCCGCCTTTACCGCTGCCCGCCGCATCTGCGACGCAGCCGTGCGCACGAACAGCCACCCCCCGCTTGAACAGGGCTTCTGGATCGACGAGGAAGGCAAGCAGTGCGTCTGCGACGGGTACCGCGGCTTCCGCCTGAACAGCCCCATGGAGCTGACCGCCGCGCCGGAACTCAGCGCAGACGGTTCCCGGTTCAACCTGGCGCAGATCATCGCCCCCATCCGCAAGAACACCCTGCGCCTCACCCTTCCCACTGTGGCGGAGGTCCGGGCGCAAATCAAAACGGACCGCGCGGAATGGGCCGCTAAGCGCCGCCGCAAGGGCGAGTCCTTCAAAGCCAGCTATGATTTCGGCCCCGGCCTCCCCAGCGTCGATGCCAACTATCTGATCGACTTCCTTCAGCTGTTCCCGGATGGCGAAGCGTTCACCTCTGAACAGAAGCCCTATATCACCCCCATCTATTTCCGGTCCGCCGACGGTGAAGGCATTCTCTGCCCCGTCCGCAAACGCGCAAAGGGCTGAACAGAACAGGAGCGCGCCATGACCTACGACGTTTTTGATGCGGGCTACGCCCCGCCCGATCCGCGAAATCCCGGTCGCTATCTCGGCAGCGTCGAGATTCCCGCCGCCCGTGAGGGAGTCCCGAACCGCGCCGCACTCCGCTTTCTCGACCACCTCGACCGGACGCGACGCAATGCCTACAGCGCCCGTTTCAATCTCGTGCCCCCCGCCGATCGGAAAATCTACCGCAGTTTCCATCTGTAACAAAACAAGGAGAAAAACATGTTCACCTACATAGAATCCACCAACTACCGCGGCGCACGCCAGATCACCGCTTATTCCTGTGGCGTCGAGATTGCTGTGATCTCGCTCAATGATTACCGGGGCGAGAACAGTTTTTCTGCCACAATTACCCTGGATGGTGAACGCGATGGCTACCTTGGCCGCGCGTCCACCGTCGCAGGAGCAAAAAAGCTCGTTTATGATTGGTGTAAAATCAATGCCCCCGATATCGTGTTAAACAGACCGCGCGCTGCGGTCAAATCTCTCCCCGCGTTTTCCGACACTGGCTTTTACCCAACCCCCTCCAAGCTCGCTGGCCGTATGCTTGGCCTTGTGGACTGGAGATCCGTCTTCGCCGTCCTGGAACCGTCTGCGGGCAAAGGGGATCTTGCCGATGCCGCCAAAACTTTCGTTGAAAAAGCGCGGCGCAGAAACGTCCACATCGACAAAGGCCATTGCTTTATCGACTGCATCGAGATCGATCCTGACCTCGCCCTGATCCTCAAGGGAAAAGGCTATCGCGTCATCGCCGATGATTTCCTCACCTTCCAAACGCACAAGCAGTACGATCTTGTGCTGATGAATCCGCCATTCTCGGACGGTGACCGCCATCTTTTGAAAGCGCTCGATCTCATGGAGCGCGGCGGCCAGATCGTCTGTCTTCTGAACGCCGAAACGATCCGCAACCCCTACACCAACCGCCGCAGGCTCCTCGCGCAGAAGCTCGCCCAGTACGGCGCCAAAATTGAGTTCATTGAGAACGCTTTTCCCCACGCTCAGCGCAGAACCGACGTCGAGATCGCCATGATCTACGTCAATATCCCTCCCAGAAAGCCCAAATCCGACATTTTCGAAAATCTCAAGCGTGCGCATGGCAGCCAGCGCAAGGAAGGCACGGAATCGACCGCCCTTTCCTCGGGAGACTGGATGCAGAATCTGATCGACGGCTACGACTTTGAGGCCGATCTCGGCGAAAAGCTGATTTCTGAATATCACGCGCTCGCTCCCTATCTCTCAAACGGCAGCAGCACCTATGAAAAGCCCCTCCTCGAGCTTTCCTGCTCTGAAAAGGCCGAAGGGAACGACGCGGAGCTTGTCAATATCTATCTGCACGCGCTGCGCGGGAAATACTGGCGAATGCTTCTGGAACGCCCCGAACTGACGCAGAAAATGACCTCCGCCATGTGTGAAGAGTATTCCGAGAAAGTGCGATCCCTCTCTGATTATGAGTTTACCCGTTACAATATCGAGTCCGTCATGCGCGAGATCGCTCACCAACTCAGCCGCGGCGTCGAGGAATCCATTCTGGATCTCTTTGAAAAATTCTCCGCTAAGCACTCCTGGTATCCGGAGTGCGCCAACAACATCCACTACTACAACGGCTGGGCGACAAACAAGGCCCACAAAGTGGGCATGAAGGTCATCATCCCATCCAACGGATGCCACGCCTCTTATGGGGGCGGTCTGGACGCTTGGCGGGTAAACTGCCTCATATCCGACTTGGAGCGGGCAATGAACTATCTGGACAGAGGCGAAATCTCGTTCCACACGCCCATAGACCACGCCGTCCGCATCGCCAACGAGGCATACACCAACAAGGCGGATTTCACCTATTTCACCTGCACCTTCTACAAAAAGGGCACCTGCCACATCAAGTTTAAGCCGGAGGCATCCCGCATCATCGACCGTCTGAACATCTTTGCCGGTCAGAAAAAGAACTGGCTTCCGCCGTCCTACGGAAAAAAGCGCTACGCCGACATGACGCAGGAAGAAAGAACCGTGATCGACGAATTTCAGGGTGAAAAGGCCTATGAATCCGTTATGCGCGATCCGACCATGCTGATCTCCACCAGCGATATAGCGCTTGCCGCACTTCCACAAGCCCTCTGAAAAATCACAATCAAACAGGGCGGCAAAAATTCGTTTGGAGCACCTGCGTATAATAATATTTGAGGGCGGGAGATCAAACCCTCCCACGAGTGTGCGGCAGACATACGGGTGCGCCGGGTCTGTGCCGTGCAATAGTCCCGACGCCGCGCCGCCCTCGCTCCATGGCCTCCTTTCTGTTATATAAGCGGTCAGCCCCCGATAAGCGACCGCTCGCCGCGTAAAATCTTCTCATACGGATTCGCGGCGCCCCAGTGCAATTCTGGAGGGGGCACCCTAAATGCGGACACAGCTCAGTTAAGAAGAGCGCACAAGCCATATTTGTGAGGTCGCGGGGGCAGAACCCGCTGTCCGCAAAAATCACTGAAAAGGGGCGAGCTATCGAATGTATTTTTACGAGCCTTCTTGCGCTGTGATCAGGCTCATCGCGCAAATGCTCGCCCTTGCGGTCTACTTGATCTCCCACCCAATCATGCCCGCAGAATCGTATCAGCGCCCTGCGCAGGCGCATAAGTGCGGCGACGGAAGACGATATACCACCGGATTCATCTAGTGCCGATCTCTGGGTGGGAATTGTGGAATACAGCTAATAGGAGTTTTTATCGGAGCGAGGATCGAGCGAAAGACTTCCCCGCCGCCCTCGCTCCGATATATGCGGCGGTAGCTCAGCTGGCAGAGCATCAGACTTCCAATCTGAGGGCCGCGGGTTCGAGACCCGTCCGCCGCTCCACGCGCCGCTTGGGAGGCGCGTCGTAGTTTTCCTCACTTTTATAAAGGCTCCAGCGGGCGGCAAATCGCTGGAACGGATGAAAAGCCCCGTCGGCGGGAGGAAATGCCCGCCACATATGGAGACGTGACAGAACGGCAATGTAAGATCCGCTCCGGGCAGTTAGGTGGAATATCTCCCGGCAGCGAAACCACCGTGCGGGGTTCGAGTCCCCGCCGTCTCCACCACATCCAGGCGTAGCCAAATGGTAAGGCAAGGGACTTTGACTCCCTGATATGCAGGTTCGACCCCTGCCGCTTGTGCCAAGACCCAAAGCTGACAGCGTACAGGGGCTCAAAGCCGGGAAGCCATTACCGGCAGGATGCGTCCAGATTTGTCCCGTCAGCAGGGCCCGGCTCCGGGTAGGGCCGTTCGATTTGCCCGCGTTGAATCGAGCGTTACTTAAAATGCGGGGCTGTACGCAGCGAATCCGTAAACGCGGGAATTTGCATCCGTAGCTCAGATGGCCAGAGCGTCGAGGAATTTCACGCCTCTAAATGTCGCCGGTTCGAGTCCGGTCGGATGCACTATCCAAATTTTCACGAAAGGAGGACCCATCCCAATGACCAAACCCGAATTGATCGACAGACTTGCCGAGGAAGCCGGCACCACCAAGGCGCAGGCCGAGCGCGATCTCACCGCTCTGTATTCCATCATCACCGCCGCGCTGGTTGGCGGCGATAGTGTCGCCATCCCCGGTATCGGCAAGTTCGAAGTCAAGGAGCGCGCCGAGCGCAAGGGGCGCAACCCCTCGACCGGCGAAAGCGTCATCATCCCCGCGAGCAAGGCCGTCACCTTCAAGGCGGCCAAAACGCTCAAGGACGCCGTTCGCGGCTGATCTCTAAACGGAAACGCCCCGAGCGCGCACAAAGCCGCTCGGGGCTTGCCCTTAAAATCGAAATTTTCAGTATAAAGGAGCCTGCCCAAATGATTTACCTTGACGCCGCCGCCCACGAAATGCCGCTGCCCGCCGCAGTCGATGCCTTCCTGAAAATGCAGGATCTTGCGAACCCATCCAGCCTGCATAGTGAAGGCCGCGCCGCAAAATCGGCGCTTGAAGCTGCCCGCGCCACCGTCGCCCGCTGCCTCAACTGTGACCCGAGCGAGGTCTACTTCACCAGCGGCGCAACCGAGTCCTGCAACTGGATGATTCGCTGTCTTGATGCCTTTTCTGATGGCGTGTCGGAAATTCCTCTCTACGAGCACCACGCCGTTCTGGAATCCCTCCATGGCGAGCCAGTTGTTCCCTTCGGGCTTGGAGGATGCCATACTCACATGCTTGCCAACAACGAGACCGGCGAAATTTATGATATTGCCGCTATGCGCCCCCAATTCAGTGGCATTTTGGGTTGTGACGCTACCGCCGCCGTCGGCCACATTCCCGTGGACTTCCGCGCCTTCGGCGTCGATTACATGGCGTTTGGCGCACACAAGTTCGGTGGTCTCCCCGGTATCGGCGCTCTGATCGTCCGCGAAGGCTCGCCCGTCACTCCCATGATCTGCGGCGGCGGTCAGGAACGCGGAATGCGCGGCGGAACCGAGAGCGTCGCCCTCGCCTGCGCCATGGCAGCCGCCCTTGAAAAGCGCTGTGAAACCATGTATGATGACATTGCCCGCATCACGAAGCTGCGCGACGAGTTCATTACCGAAATCCTTCGTCTCGTGCCGGAATCCTACATCAACGGCCCTTGGGTCATCTGCGACGCATCGCGCCGCCTGCCCAATAATGCCAACATCAGTTTTCTCGGCGTAGAATCGCAGGCCCTCGTGCTCGCCCTGTCCCGTAAGGGGCTGTGCGCCTCCAGCGGCAGCGCCTGCACCAGCGGCAGTCTCAACGGCAGCTATGTTCTCCGCGCCATGGGGCTTTCCGAAGAGCGCGCCCGCTCCGCCGTCCGCTTCTCCCTCCCGTATCGCATCACGCAAGGCGAGCTGAAGCAGGCGGTCGAGATCGTCGTGAGCACCGTTTCCGAGCTGCGCACCCTCTCGCCCACTTGCCCCTGATATCGAATTTTTTCAAAGGAGTTTTTGCCATGAAAATTCTTGACCCCGGCGCTGTTCTGCGCTATAAAGCCCTCAAGGAATCCGCCAAGCATCTCGCGGTCGCCCCCTTTATCAAGATCATCCCGTTCGACCCGTGCGAGGAACGCGAGACCGCCGGCATCGGCCTTGAGTTCCCCAACAACTGCGCAATGATGAACCCCGGCGTTCGCAATGCCGTTTCGTTTCTGTTCGCCCAATGCGACACCGTGCAGATGAACCGCACCGACGCGGGTATTTCCCTCGTCTTTACCATCTTCAATGTCTGGAAGGAGGAACCGTAATGCCGAACCTGAAAGCCAACGTGGTTCCCCGCCTTTATATCGTCCGCGCCGCCAACCCCAAGAATCCCGCCCTTGTCTATATGGATATGGTCGAGGCGGAATCGCCGCAGAAGGCGAAAATGCTCTCCAAATTCTATGGAGATCCCAAACTCACCATTCTGAGCGCCGACCCCGCGCCGGCAGAAAGCGAATCTGGTGTTCCCCATGCAGAGTGATGTCGAGCAGATGAAGCGTCTTGCGGACAATATCTGGAAGTACATCGAGCCGAAGGTCGATAAGAAGATCGAGCCGTATTTTAAGGTCATCCGCGCCACTGTCACCTCCACCGCATCCAGCGGCCTGATGGGCGTGCAGTTTCCCTTCGATGAATCCCCGATCTCCATTCCCTATGTCACCTCCATGGCGTCCGCGAGAGTGGGCGACAGCGTGTGGGTCGCCATTCCCTACTCGAAGATGCAGAACGCCTTCGTCTTCGGCTCTGCCCTCTTCAAAAATCTGTGAAATTGAGAAGACCATTTTCCCCGACTTGAGAAAATGGTCTTCTTGACTTTATCTGCTGAAGCATCTTATAATTGCCCTATCATCTACAGGAGGGAAAACAACATGGCTCTGATTCAATGCACCGAATGCGGCCACACCGTCAGTGACCGCGCGGAAATCTGCCCCGGCTGCGGCTGCCCGGTCAAGCTCATCTTGCAGGATATTGAGCAGCAAAAAGCCGAAGCCGCCGCAAGCCTTGAGGAAAAGCGTTCCGCGGCCGAAGAGAAACGCGAGCGCGACGGCTGCATCTTTGACATCGTGGACGTGTATGCCCCCGGCGGCGTCAAGCTAAGCTGCCACTTCTGCGGCGGCTCTGCTACCGTCCCAAAGTCAGACTTTTACTCGGCGACCTCCAACTGCTGCACGCCGAAATGCGAGATCAAATGTCCCTCCTGCCGCCGCACACATCGCCGTGGCGTCCCCATCTATACCGCGTCCATGCAGGAAGTCCGCGCCCCCGAGGAGGAAAAGCCGATCCTCTGCCCGCATTGCGGCTCGGGAGATTTCGACATCGTAAAGGAGGGCTTTGCCGCCGGGAAGGCTGCCGTCGGCGGCTTTCTGCTCGGCCCGCTCGGCGTTCTTGCAGGTGCGTCCGGCAGCAACAATATCCAGCGCATTTGCCGCCGCTGCGGCACGCGTTTCTAACATGCAAAAGCCGCCCGTTCAGGGCGGCTTTTTGTAATCCTGTGTTAGAAACCTCTTGACTTTATAGTATGCTTGTAGTATCTTTGTTGTAAAGAAAGGAGGATAGCATGAAAAACAGCAAAGCACTGAATATCATGATACCCCCCGAGCTGTACGAACGCTTAAAGGCGGAAGCTGACCGGAAAAACATATCCCTTGCCGCCGTCGTCCGCATTGCCTGCTCGGAATATCTTGAAAATCAGCTGAAGTAAAAATAGATGCCCACTATCATCTTGCCGGACGGAGTGAGCATCTATGCGACCAAAACCGCGAGGGCTTTGTCTAAATCATTATAGATGAAGCGCTCCGTATCTGTCAATAATTGTTTCACCCCCCCCCCGCTTGAAAGGAGCCGACCATGCCTGTTACCTCTGCTGCCGAGCGGCGTTTTCTCAGGAGTTCCGACCTCTGGCTGCGCAACTGCCAGTCTACCGGCATCGCGCCCAAAACGCTGACCGACTACTCCCACATTATCACCTCGTTCTATGAATTTTTCGTGTCCTCCGATCTCTTTCGTGATGACCCGACCTTTACCACCATTCAGGCGTATCGGGACGCGCTGTTAGACCGCGGCTGCGCCGTCCGCACAGTGCATCAGCATCTGGTCGTCCTGCGCGCGTTCTTTACCTTTGCCAGCTCTCCCGACCTTGGCGGCGAGCAGTTTTATTCGTCAAATCCCGTCTCCCTCATGCTCTTCCCCGCCATGCGGAAGATCGACGCCCGCCCCTATGATCTTCTGCTCACTGATGAGCAGGTCATGCACCTTTGGCGCAATACTCCCGTCGTCACCACGCACCCGGAGAACTGGCCACGCAATTATGCCATTGTCGTTTTGCTTCTCTCCACCGAGCTGCGCAATTCCGAGCTGCGCACCCTCTCGCTTGCCGACCTCGATTTCCAGTCCGAGCAGATCACCGTCGATCACGGCAAGGGCGACAAATTCCGCACGGTCGATTTCCCTCTCATCGCGCAGACCGCCGTCCGCGCCTATCTCGCCTCCGGTATCCGCCCGCAGGATGTGCCCGCATCCGCTTCCCTTTTCGGCACCATGCGTTCCGGCGCGTGGAGGGTCGGCACGCAGCAGTGGCTTTCCGGCGTGGTCGAGCGGCACGTCTTTGCCGTCACCGGCGTTCACAATATCCGCTCGCATGATCTGCGCCATGTTGGCGCTCGCATCGACCTGAACTCCGGCATGGACCATTACGCCCTGCAAGCAAAGCTTGGGCACGCAAACCCTCAGACAACGCAGATTTATTCCGGCAAGCTTATGGCGCGCGCCGGACGCGGCAGCGCCCGAAGAGTCATTGCTGAGCGCGACTATCAGGCGCAGCGCAATCTCGACCGCCTCGCCGCCGCAAATTGACAAAATTGCAAACGAAACGCACGGAAGGTCATCCTCCGTGCGTTTCTTGCTTAATTCTTGCTTAAATCGGCGGGCTGTTCTCGCTGATGTCGTCCGCTTCGGAAAATCCGCAGGCTTTGGCGGCGGCGTATACGATGCCCTCGCCGTCCGCGCCCGTGTTTTCCTCCATGTTCTTTTTCACCACGCGCCCCAGCACCGCGCCCAGCGCCGTGCCGATCGGCGTAAAAACCACCGTGTAGCACGCCAGCGCCCCTGTGTATCTCGCCTCGATGCTCCACTTTGCCAGCAGAAACCCCCCTGCAAGCCCTGCGGTGAGCAGTGCGACGAGATAGAGGGCAAGCCTGTTGGTAAACCCGAGCGATTTTAAATGCGCTCTCAGCGCGTCTGAGCGGCTTTTGCGGCGGTTTTTTCTTTTGCCCCTCATATCGCCCTGCATGGCTTACGCCTTTCCCATCAGCTTGGCAAAGCGATACAGCAGCGTCGCCATCTGCTCGCGCGTCAGCAGGTCTTCCCACATGTAGTTCGGCTGCCCGTCAGGCAGCGGCGTGCCGCCCGTGATGATTCCGTTTTTCACGGCCCACTCGCGCGCCTCCTTGCTCCAATTGGAACTGTCGTTGTCTTGCAGCTCCGCGCGGTATTCGCGCATCAGCTCCTTGAACTTCTGAATGTCCATCTCGTCATCCTCCTCGTATCGCGGCATCGTGGGCGGCAGCTTGCCCGCGCGCACCATCGTGCCGCTGTATTTTTTGTGCTCGTCCCACTGGAAATGCGGTCGGTCGGGAAAGCTTTTCCAGTCGCCGCCCCATGTAAAGCCCATTTGCTTGCCGATCTTCGCGCACTGGGCAAAGAAATCGAGGTCGTCGTATTCATGCCCGCGCACATTCTTGCAGATATCAAACGCAAGCCCCTGCCCGTGGAACGTTGTATACGGCGTTTTGGCGTAGCCTTTCTGGTAGAGCGTCTTCTGGTAGGCGTCGTCGCGCATCGTCTGCGTGATCTTCACGTTCAGACCCTGCGCCCTGCACAGCGCAACAAAGATCGTCGCGTTTTGTGCCACATCCGGCCGCAGATCACTGATTTTGCTCGAGTTAACCATTTTCCTCACCCTTCGCGCTGCCTGCGGCGTTCTGCGTTCCGAAATAGAACGCGATCACCATGAGATATACGGTGTTGAATTCCTGCGTCACCTTCGTCTGTACCGTCAGCACGCAGAAGGTCGCCGTCAGCGCGATCGTCACGAGCGACTTCACGCTCAAAAGGTTCGCCACTCTCTTCGTCAATACTTCTTTCATTTTGTATCTCTCCTTTTATTGCAAAGGTTTTTAAGTTTCTGCAACCACAATGTAATTATATAGCAGCTTGTCAAAGCAACTCCAAGCAGATGTCCATCCCACCTGTATAGACCCAACTTGCGGGGTGATGAAAAAATTTTGGGAGACTGTTGAAATAACGTTGTAATTATCATTAAGGAAATGAACTTCTGATGTGCTAACGAATTGGTCATAAATCCAAAGAAGAGTAACCGGCAATGAAGTCTGGCCTGAAACAACGTTTACGCTCCAGATAATGATCGCTTTTAATTTATCGGGTGCTATAGAATCACCGGGGGTTGGGATTGATAAAGATTGGGTAATAGACTTATTATCGATCGTTCCGAAAAGCGCTTTATAAGCCCCGTCTCCGACAAAATTCCCCAATACATCGAAAATGGAGACACCCTTTCTGATATTTCCGGGGACTAAGTTCCCATCTCCCTTCACAGTTATCAGTCCTGTGGCGTAAGTGCCTTGCAACATAGCCACCTGATCCGTGGTTGCCGGGACGATCGTTTTCCCTGCCCTTGTGCTCATCTGTAGCGTTCTGCTGTCTCCCGTGTTCAGGTAGCCGCCCGCTTCGATTCTTGATGTGATAAGTCCGCTCGAAGAGACAGTCGGCGCGGCCATCGTTCCGCCCGGCATGGGGTTCACCGTCACCTTGCTCAGTCCGTCAATCCCGCTGTCCGGCGTCACGATCTGCTGCTCCGTGCTCGGTGTTACGATCTTGCTTTGCAGTTTCAGCGATGCGCCGCCACCCCCGCCATAAACTTCAACGCTCATTTTCTCACCGCCTTTACAATGAGCGGAATGTTGACCAACGGCTGATCCCCGAGCGCCGTTACAACGTTGCTGGTCGGGCTTCCGCAAATCTTCGCCGCCGCAAATGCGTCATATTGCGCCGAGGTTGCGGTCGGCGCTACGCTGATGACGATATCCCACGAATCGTTCGGATAGGCGGCTTCAAAACTGTACGTTTTCGTTCTCCATCCGGCGGCAGTCATCGTCACGTTGTCATAGCGCGTGCTGTCCGCCTTTTCCAGCGTGCTGCTCATGGCGTTCAGCTCGTTCGCGTCAATGTCCGGCGCGCTGCCGTTCTGCCATCCCGGGTTCTTGTACTTTCCTTCCACAATAGGCATTTTCATTCCCCCTTTTCTCATGTCGGCCACTTGGTCAGCGTGGCGATTGGAAAGTCGTTCGTGCTCACTGCGTTGATGGTCATCTGCCCCGTCGCGCCCAGCGGACGGGAAAAGCCCATAATAAGATGCCGCTCCACCGGCGACCCCGGCTTGTCGCTTCTTACGATCGCCACCAGCTCGTTTTCGTTCAGATGGAACATTTGGCTGCACTGGATGCTCACGCTCTTTTGCAGCACCGTCGCGCGCTTGAGCTTCCATGCCGCGAGGTCTTGGCATTGCTGCGCGGTGTAGTATCCGCTTGCGCTTTCTCGCTTGGTCTTTCGCCCGATGCTCGAGTAAATGTTCGTGTCGCTCTGCGGGTCCATGTTTGTCGCCCGTCCCGCGATCTGCGCGCCGCTGTCCAGCGCTTCGCCGATGATGATATAGTCGTTGTAGACCTCGGTGTTCTTTACCGTGTAGGTCGCGCCCAGCAGTTGAATTTCCTCCTGCGAGAATTGCCATTGTACCGGCTTATTCGTGTCCACAATGTCATCCTGCGATGGGTCGAGACGCAGCGCCCCCACCTGGTCGTAGCCCACCCATGCGTTCACCATCCCCGCGCAGCCCAGCACAACGTCCGCCATCGTTCCGCTTTCGCTGTCGATGCGCAAGGTGTACGGCGCGTTTGTGAGCAGTGCCGTGCCGCCTCCCGGCAGCGCCTGCGATTTGCCGTTGTAATATTCTGTGAATACGGGCGGCACGGGGTCGATCTGGTATCCGTTCCCGCGGTCGAGCTTCAGCAGCGCCGAGATCGGCGCATAGATGTTCGTCCCGGCCTTCACCTCGTAGATGCTTTCCAGATTCCCGAAAAGCGTCCCGTCCAGATTTGCCCACTTGTCCACAAGGTTGTAGTGCGCCGTCCTGCTCTTTGGCATCAGCTCTTCGTCTGGTGTTTCGATCAGGAAAATGCCCTGCTGGATGTAATACTCCGATCCATCCGAAAGGATCAGCCCCTCGTCGATGGCGATCTGTGTCCCGAACCACACGCCGTTTACGTTGTAGTCAAACGCGTGATCCAGGTTCGAGAGCGTCACGTCTGCTGACCTGCGCCGCCCGTTCTGAAGGTTTACCGTGATGCTCCCCCCTTGCAGAAAAGCACCGTTTCTGCGCCCCAAGGGGTTATTGTCGATGGCAAATGCCGTCGAGCCGTCCGGCTGCAAAAATCGCAGCCGCGCAAGCTTGATGTAAGGCTTTTGCAGCATCTTCATGTAGTCGTTCAACCGCTCTGCGTGCGTCGTTAACTGTGTAGGCATTTTCCTTTCCACCTCCTGTCATACCGTTGGCATCAGGGGGTCGCCCGGCAGAAGAATGATGCGTGCCGACTCTGCGTCTTCCGTTTCTACCCACGGCAGCGATACGACCTGTGCCTGCTCTCTCGTGCCGTCCGCTGTGCTCATGCTCACCGCGTCGCTTGTTCGGATCTTCCAGATGTCACCTTTTCGGTTTTTGAGAAACAGCGTCCTCTGCGTTACGCTCAGCGCATAAATGCGGTCGCGCAGCTCCGTCGTGTCGCTGTAATTGCCCTCTCGGTCGATGCTGCCGATCAGGCTCGTCAGCGTCCCGCTCCTGTAGTTCGCAGGCGAGGGCTGCACCGTCGGGTACGGCGTGAAGTTTTGCAGCACTCCCGGCTGGTTGTTGTTTCCAATCGCCCCGCTCGTCAGGTTCTTTCCAAAGCGGAAGATCCCGCTCGGTCGGTATGTCCCCTCCGCGTCCTCCGCGCATTCCAGCACCGTCCAGTCCCAGAATACCGGCGTGATCTCCTCGCTGATGATCGGCGCGGTCGTGTAGGTGTCCGTGCCGATGCCGAACATGTAGTATCGCACCGGGGCTTGCGATTTTGCCCCGCAGTCCACGATTGCCAGCTTGTCGAGCGTCACGTCTGCGATGCGTTTGAGCGTCTGCGCACCCGTTTCGTATCTGTAAATGGAAAATCCTTTCAACCCACTGCCAAATACGCCATTCAGGTTTCCTGCCTGCAACCCGTCTTTGAAGTTTGCCAGCAGCAGCGTGTTTTCGTCAAAGATGGGGGTAAACTCTCCGTCTCCGAAAAGGCGCTCCATCTGCTGCGCCGTCATGCTTTGTTCGCTCACCCACAAATATTTCGTTACCTGCTCTCCTGTTATCACAAGCCCTGTGATTGTCACGTCGCCAATGAGAGATGGTTCCGCCCACTGCGTCACTTCCTCGCCCGTCGACTCGCGCGGGTAAAGACCGGCTCTCGGATAAAGCCCCACGTTTGGATAAAGGCCGTTTGCTCGGTTTGCCTGTCGGAAATAGATGGTTTCCGGCGTCAACGCTACAAGGAATTCTGTTCCAAATCGCAGCGTGTCGTTGTTCTGGTAAATCACGGTGTTCCCGCCCCTGATCGTCAGGGAGTCTTCTGCCGCGTCGAACGAAATATCGACCTGATCCGTTTTCACTGTCAGGAACGTCGCCGCCTGTGCAATTTTCCCCCTCCATACCACCATCCATGGCGTCTCGTAGTGCATCGCCTGTCCGGTCACGTTATCCCACGTGACCGTGCTTCCGGCTGGGAGTTTCAGCTTCTCGCCGCTTATTTCGTAATTCCCGTCCGCTCTTCCCATAATGCTTGCAAGGCGCGGCCATGTAATATAAACGCCGCTCACGCCTTTTGCGCAGCATACCTGTACTGCCGCCGTTGAAGATGCCGAGGCGTAGCTCACCGCAAAATAGACCCACCCGGTATCGGCCTGCACGCCGTTTTCCGTCTGCGCTTGCAGCCGGATGCCATAGGTCGTTCCGCTGAAAAGTCCGTCGTACTTAAATTGCAGCTCGCCCGTTCCGTAGATGCGCTCCGTGTCATAGAGGGGGTCGTCTTCCGACCCCTCCGTGCACAGCTTCCATCTTACCCAGTTCAGCGTGTCCCCCTGTGCTTGAGAATACGACCCTGTAAAGGTATACTCCTTTGCGGAAAGCGGAGCAGGAATACCTGTGATCGAGAGCGACGGGTCGGCGCGCGTGACAAATGCGCTCGCGCTCATCTGCGTCACGCTGTCGTTGTCGCTCCAATACTGCGTGATAACGAGCTTGTAGTTTTCTCCGTTTTTAATGCCCGCTCCCGAAAGCGCGCTTGCAGGAATCGTGTAACTGAAAAGCTGCGTCTCTCCCGCAAAATTCGTCCCGTAAAACGGGCACCCGTCGGTGCGCTTTCCTGTCGTATAGAGCTGTGTGCTTGCCTCATTGTTCCGGTAGATCGTGATGGAAAATGCCGTCAGTGCGCTCGTTCCGTTCACCTGCCACGTCACCGTCAGCGCCTTCGTCGCATCCACCACGCCGTTGCCCAGCTCGCCCCACAGCGAAGGGGAAATATTCGTCGGCTGATAAATTGCCATGCCTTCTTCCTCCCTCACATATTGTTGTAGTTTCCAAGGCTTCCGCCCAGCTGCGTCATGCGGAGCAAAACTTCCTCGAACGAAAGCGACCTTGCGTCCTGCGCGCTGATGCGCACTCCGTTTACGGTATAATTGGTGTTTGTCACGTTGGAATTCGTCACCGTCCCGCCTGCTGTTATCGGCGTTCTGTCCGTAGCTCCATACAGGAATCCAAGCTCGCTCATGCGCTTCTGGAATGTCGCATCTGCCGCCGGGGAGAGGAGCTTTTCCGTCAGGCTTGGCGGCAGCACCGTTTCCGGCCTGCTCGTCGCCTTGATGCCGCCCGTGCCGTTGAGCCATCCGCCCTGGTCGTATACGTCGTATTTCCCCGTGTAGCTCTCCGTGGTCATGCTTTGGTCGATCAGCGCCGACTGGTACGACCCGTCAGGGTTTACCGCCGTGATTTGATACGTTCCCGCCGCCGTCACTACCCAGTCGCCCACATTGAGTCCCGGAGGGGCGCTGCCGTTGCTTCGCACTTTGGCGATCCTGCGGGACGGGTTTGGTGTCCCGTAATTGTACTCGCCGTTGTAATTGCCGGTCGTCTGGTTTTTGTCTACAAGCTTGGATTCGTAGCTTCCGTCTGGTCGTACCCCTGTGATCTCGTAGGTTCCCCCTCCCGTAACCACGCGGTCGCCCACTCCCAGTCCGCCGGGTGCGCTTCCGTTTGCAAGCACCTTAACGAGCCGGTTTGCCGTCTGCTCCACTCTGTCACCGAACACGCTCAGGTCGATACCCAGCGCTTCAAAAAGATCGCGGTTTTTTAGGATCTGCTCTCTCAGCGCCGGCGTCGCGTTCTCGGCAATGTCCTTGAGAATGTCGTTGATCTCGCGCACCGGGTCGTTGAGCGAATCCATGATGCGATTCCACGCATTTTCCAGCGCATCATAGTGAGCGTTGATCTGCTTCTTTTTGGCTTCCAGCGCCGCGATCTCCGCGTCCCTGTCCAGCTTTTTGTTGTAGTCTGCAAGATCGTCCTTTGCCTTCTCCAGCGCGTCCTGTGCGCTCTTGAGGGCATCCTCGGCGTTCTTTACATTTTTCTCGTCCGCGATCCATTCCCACTGGTTTGTCTTGGCGTTGTAGGTTCTCACGGTGCGCTCGTTGCGGGCTTCGAGCAGCGCCTTCTGCTTTTCGAGCAGCTCGTTCTGTTTTTCCGTGATGGCCGCGCGCTTTTCCTCAATGGCAAGCGCCGTGTCCTCGGCTTCGTTCTTCTCCTTCAGCGCGTCGATCTGCGCCTGGATTGCGTCCAGCTCCGCGTCTCGGTTCGCTTTCGCTTCGTCCAGTTTTTTCTGCACCGCGCTGTCCAGCTCGGAAAGAAGACTCTTTTGCAGCTCTGCGATTTTCTCCTGCCAGTCGTACCATTCAGCGGAAAGGGCGTTGATCTCGTCCTGACTTGCGCCGATGGAGCGCATATATTCCGCCTGCCGGTGCAGCGCGTTCTGGATGGCCTTGATCTTCTCCACCTGCTCGCCCACGCTCTTGCCCTGCTTTTCCATCAGGGTAAGCTCGCTCTTGAGCAGTGAAACATTTTCCTTGTGCGCCTCAAGCTGCTTGTCCGTCTGGCTCTTGGCGCTTCCGGAGGAAGGCTTTCCTCCGCTGGGGCTTCCTCCGCTTGGGCTTCCGCTGGATTCGGGCGTGTAGAAATTGGTCAGGCTGCCCCACAGGGCGTTCATGTAGTTCTGCTTCGCCATGCGCATGGCGTCTTGGCTGGTCTTTGCCTTTCCCGCCATCATCAGCCCGTTTGCCGCCGCGCGGATCTGGTTGCTCATGCTGTTCTCGTCCATGCCGAAAACAGCGGCGATTGCGCTGGCCGCATAGCCCGCCTGCGTTGCCAGTGTCCGCAGCGCAGCGATCTGCTGTGAGAAGTTCAGGTTCTGGTTGTTTGCCGCGATCTCGGCTTGAACAAGGTTGTAAAGCTCGCTTCCGGTTTTCCCGGCCTGCGTCTTTTCGCTTATCAGCGCCTGAACGTAGGAAGTTGTCGCCGCCTCCGCATTTTCAGTCGCTGTCTCTACCTCGGGAACGATTCCCAGCAGGTCTTCGAGACCTTCCATTACGCCGCGCATGGATTCGCTCAATACTCCTGCTTTATCCTGCGCTTTCAGCGTTTCATAAAGTTTTTTCGCCTTTTCTTCCGTTTCGCCCAGTCTATTTTGCAGTTTTTCGAGCCTTTGCGTCTGCTTTTCCGTCGCAGCGCCGCCACCGTTTTCGATCTCTTCGTTCAGCGCTTTGATTTCCTGACGATAGGTGTTGATATTCCCTGTATAAACACCCGCATTTCGCCGCAGTTCGTTGTCGCTGTCTCCTTTCAGAAGACCGTTGAGTTTGTCAACGACCCAAATGATGCCGTCAAGCGCACCCTTTATTGCGCTCGTATCAACAATGCCGCTCACGAATTCAGACCAGCTGTTTTTCAGGATGGTGGTCTTGCGCGTCCAGCTGTCCAGCGCGTTTTCAACTTCCTTGTCTGCGCTTCCGATGGCATTTCCGTAGTCCGCCAGCATGGACTCGTACATATCCCAGTTCTGGATCAGAGCGAGCAGCTGTGAGGTGCGCAGCTTGCCGCCAATATCGCTGACCATTTCCATCAGTTTCTGTTCGGTCAGCAGCCCGTCTTTCATGCTCTGCGCAAGACCGCCGATGGCCTTCATCGGGTTGATGACCTCGCCGGTCGCCTGCGCCGCGTCATAGGCGTCCTTGGCGTAAATCTTGATGACGTCGCGCAAGCCCGCAATCTCGCCGGTCGTCCACGTCACGCCCTCGTCGATCTCCGTCTTGGTGTCACCCACGATGTTGAGAACCAACGCGCGGAACGCGCGGGCGGCCTCCGTGCCGCTTCTCTGCGTTACCGCCGTGATTGTGCCGATGGCGGCAGTCAGCTCGTCGATGCCGACGTGTGCCTGTGCTGCGATGGGTGCCACCGTGCCGAGACCTTCTGCGATTTTTTCAATAGAAGTCGCGTACTTGTTGTCGATCTCGTTCGAGCCGTCCAGCACCTTGCTCAGCGCTTCGATGTTGCCCTTGTACTGGTACGCCGCATCCACGGAAAGAAGGAACTGCTGCGCCGTCTCTGCATTAGTGTCGCCGACGAGCTTTGTCTTCGTGGCCAGCTCGGCAAGGTCTGCCGCCTGACTTCCGTAGCCCGCGCGGGTAAAGGCAGAAACGGAGCTGAGGTATTCGTCCGCAGCTTCTCCGTAAGCGGAAGCGACCTTATAAGCCTTCTCGCTCAGCGCGTCCAGCTCCGCCGCCGTCGCCCCTGTCACCTTGCGCACGGTCACAAGCTCGTCGTCGACCTTCTGCATCATATCCAGCGCATCGCGGAACGCACCCAGCGTCTTGCTGACCATCGTGCCCATGACCTGCCAGACGAGCATCTTCTTATAGATGTTGACGAAGCTGTCTCCCAACAGGTCGTTTGCCACAGTCACCTTTTTTGTGGATACCGCCGCCTTTTCAGCCGCCGTACTTACCTCTTTGAGTTCCTTTGCGGCATTCCCCGCGCCCATCTTCACGGGTGTTGCGCTGATGCTGGCGACCTCACGCTTTACCTTTTCTACCTCGATGTGTACCTGCGTAAAATCAGGAACGCCCTTAAAAAGTACCTGTGCCATTCATCCACCGCCTGTCTTCTAATCTGAAAATCCCTCGTCTCCGTCTCTTGTCGTGCTGAATAAATCCGCTATGACCTCAAGCGTTCCGTCCGCCGCGTTGATGCCATCCACCAGTGCCCGCTCCGCGCGCCCCTCCTCGATCATTTCACCGAGGAAATTGGTAAAGAACGGTCTCTTGGGCGGCTTCCTGCGCCAGTCGTAATCGGGTCTTTTGTTCGCAATGCGCCCGATCAGTGCGTCGCCGTCCAGCTGCGCCCCCGGCTCTACCTGCTCGCTTTCTCCGCTTGGCAGGTAGATCATCCGCACGCCGTTATCTCTCATGTCAAAGCGCGAATTTGCATCAATGTCCGCGAGTCCGCCGTATTCGCCGCGCCTCACATACTCTTTTGGTGTAAATTTCTCGTATACGTCCCCTTGCACGTGTTCGGCAAGGCACACTGTCATTTCTTCCTTGAGTACCGGCATCGCGTTTTTCATTGCCGCGCGGAATCTCCCCTCGATCTGGGCGATGTCCTCGTCCAGCCCCGTCACGCCCGCCGAAAGAGAAATGTTCATGCGTCTTCGCCTCCTGCCGTTTCGGCGTTTTATCAAGCGCCAAGGCGCGATCTCCCTCGTGCCCTCGCGCTCGCCCCCTCTTGCGAGGGGGCTTTCGTTTTATTCGCTTGTTACCACGAGATTCGCCGTGCAGGTGAACTGCGCAGCGCCCGTTGCGGGATAGGTAACGGTGATTTTTCCGGTGCTTCCAGCGGTCGCGCCCGCCGTGATCACGCCGTCCGGCGAAACGCTCGTGCCGCTCGGTCCGCCCGTCAGCGCGTACTTCACCTGATTGGCAGGGATAATGTCGACGAGCTGTCCGTTTGCCATCACGAACTTGGCGTTTACCTTTGCCGTGCCGCTCGTAGGAACCGTCACCACGCCGCCCACGATGGCAAGGCCCTTGATGTCAGCGCCCGCCTCATCAGGGACGTAGAGGTAGTGCGCCAGCACGCTTTCGCCGCAGTTGTCGCAGGTGCCGGAAACCACGTCCTCGTCCGCAGTCAGGGCCTGTCCGGTGTAGCTCGTGGTGTCTGGCGTCGTCTGGTCGCCCACAATGCCGCCGCCGTCTCCGTTGAGCTTCAGCGTCGGCACAATGGCGTACAGCCAACCGACGCGCGTGCCGCCGTTGCTCTCGCTGTTCGCGTTGGCGTAAACGGCCATTTGCAGCGTAAAGTGCAGCACCTTCGGGTTCATCATCGAGGTGATGGTGCCGAGCTGTGCGCTCGCCTTGTTGACGAAGTACCACACCTTGTACTGCTCGCCGCTCTTCGCGGTGAATCCAGTCACAGTGCCGTCCGCAGTAATGGGATAGGGGATGCCGTCCTGCGCAATCAGCGAGCTTTCTCCCACGGTCTGCACGTAGCACAGCACCTTGCTCATGCCCACCTGTGCGACCGGTGCGCCGGAGGCGACGTCCACCTTCAGTACCGTTCCCTCAGCAGTCACCACCTGGCAGACGGGCGTGGGCGCGTTATAGCGCAGCGTACCGCCCACCTGCGCCATCTTCATGGCGAGGTTGAATGCGGCGGAGATGCCGTTCACGGTCACGGCGCTGTCGCTGCCCAGCATCGTGGCGATGGCGTTGCCCAGTCCCGCGCGGATCTCGCCCATCGTCAGGCTCGTCTGGAAGTTCGCGGTCTGGAACTTGTTGTCATAAAAAAGGATCTGTCCGGTCTTCGGGTCTGCGCCAATTCCGAGGCACGTTCCCTTGAGGTAAAGTTTCGGATCGGTAAACTGGATCATACTCTCAACTCCTTTGAAATTTGTCGTCTGTTGTTATCCTCGCGCCTGCTGCTCGGCAACGGCTTTCGCGCCCGCGCCGCCTGCAAAGCGGTCGAGTGCGATCAGGGCGCCGCTGCCCTGCTGCATTCTGCTGAAAAACGGGCTGGGATACGGGTTTCCGCCCGTCCACTTCGCGCCGTTCGCTTCGCTCACGCCGCACAGAAGGTATCCCAGCACGCGCGCGTAAGCATCTTTGCGGTCCATCAGTTTCTTAATGGGCCATTCCATAATGGTTTTCTCGTCCTCGTGGCTCAGTGCCGCCACGGTGCTGAAAAGCTCTCCGAAATCTCCGCTCAGCTTCGCGCTCTTCTGTTCTGCAATGTCGCGCTCCGCCTCAACAAGCTCGGGGTTTGCGTCTGCGCTCACCAGCTCCACGCCGTTTTGCTCCGCAATGATCTCTCGCAGTCTCGAAAACTGCACCGGCGTAATGCTCTGCATCGTTTCGCCGTCCTGCGAGAACTCCACCGCCAGCAGCGTCGACGGATCTCTTTCATCCACCCGCAGCCGGAACCGTTTCAGCGCCTGTTCCGCGTCCTCATCCGCCCGCCCAAGCCGCAGGGCGAGTGACAGGAGCAAGAGCGAGCGCGCAAACAGCCCCGTCGGCAGGCCGTCGTCTCCCGTTACAGCCTCGTAGTCCATTGCGTAGTACGCGCTGAGCAGCGGCATGGAGATGTACTTTACAGGGAGCGTCTGCTGCATCAGCTCGAGCGCCGGCCGCGCCAGCATAAATTCATCCCATCTGGATACAGAAATCGGGTACAGGGTAATGCCGTCCGTTTCGATCTCGCTGTACGTCCGCACGGCTTTTTTGATAGCAAGAGAAAGTTCCATTTTTTATTTTCTCCTTCCTCGCATATCCGTAATTTTTATAAGGCGATTCCCGCCTGTGCAAAAAGGGCGATGATCGCAGCACCCGCCAAAAGCCAGACGATCTTATCCACCAGATTGTCCCAGCGCTCGGCAGGTCTCCTCTCAGCGGTCGTCATCTTTTTGTCAATCTTGTCGACTTTTTCCGAAATGTTTTTCTGTTCCTCCGCCATCAGTTTCACGCTCGTGGCCAGCTCGTTCATCGCTTTTTGTCCCTCTTCCACCGCATCCATGCGGTGCTTGAGCGACTTGATCTCGTGCTCGTGGACTTCCAGCGCAACGGCTACATCCTGCAATTCCATGCTCATGTGGCTGTCCTCCGTGATCGTATTTCTTCTATCTCAAAAAGCGGTCACGGCATTTCCGTCTGCATCGTCGCTCTCCGCCCATTGGATGCTCATTCTGACCTCGCGTCCCACCAGTGTGCCCGTTTGGTCGTAAATTGACCTGCTCCCATTGTCTCCATGCGCCATGCGCGAAAAATCGCATACGCCGATGCCCGTCATGTTTACGCCGTGCAATGCCTCGATGATGCACTGCTCGATGTCGTATGCGCGGGAATATGCGTCCGTCCTCGTCGTCGTCTCCTGATTCGCGTTGCAGGTGATGATGAATGTCACGCCGATGCGCGCCTTGTACGGATTCTCTGCAAAAACGCGCCCCAGAAAGCATCGGATCGTCGTCTGCGCCTCAGTCTGCGCCTGCCCGTCAAAGCGCTGTGCGTAGAGCCGGTAGCCCTTCGGGTGCTTTTTCCTCATCTCTGCGCTGTCCACCACGGGCTGTTCGCCGTCAAAAAGAATACTGCGCTTTTCTGCCGCCGTCGGTAGCGAGTTTGCGAGCGGTCTCGCCCCGTCATACCACAGGTACTTGGAAAGCCGCACGCGCGGCCTTGCGTTGTCATCCTGCGGCATATATCCTGCCGCATCGGGCAGGTCGAGCAGGTAAAGGAGCAGCTTCTTCGGCAGCTCCTCCACTCCCTTGAATGTCAGGTACGAAGGGTGTACGCGCTCGTATGGGTAGGTCGCGCTTCCAAAGTTTGCGCTCATTTTCCTTCACGCTTCTTTCGAAATGCTTCCAGCTCATCCCTGATCTCGCCGGTCTGCTCAGCCAGCTTCTGCACCGCCTCCGGCGTCATGCTCTGCATTGCCATCTGCTGCATCCTCGAAACAGGGTCGTTCATTCCCTGAAGCATCGCGTACACCTCTGCGTTGAAGCGCTTTTCCAGCTCCTTGTAGTCGGCGATCAGGTTGTTTGCCTTTTCGCTGGTCGGGCCGCCGCGCGCCTTCATCGCTTTCAGCTGTCCGAGGATGTGTCCGCCCGCCCAGCGGTCGTAGTCGTCTGCCGCCAGCAGGAACTTCGTTCCCTCCGCCGGTTCGATCTCCTGCATCAGATAGAGCTTTACCAGCGCGCCCATCATGTAGCGGCTCTTGCGCTCTCCGTTTTCCTTGAAGAACGGAAGAACGGTGTCGTCCGTCAGCCGGATCTCCGTGCGTTCAAAGCAGTCCGACGCGCACGCGCGAAGGAACGCCATCTTTTCCATCAGCGGCACATAGTCGCGCGCCGCCGCCATCATTTCGTCTGTCAGCTTTTTGAATTCCATAATGTAAACTCCTTTCAGATCGTTATGGATTTTTGCGTTCTCTCAGCGGGCATCGCGCCCCGTCGGGCGATACCTCGCACCGCCCCGTGTCGGGGCAGAAAAACTGATGCGCGCACCAGTTGCTTTCGCTGTTGTGCTCATCCGCACAGCAATGCAGGCTCACATCTCCGATCTTTCGGTAAGCGTATGGGCAGTGCTCCATTTTATATCGCCTCCAGCCGGATGCTTGCGCTTATGCTCGCATCACCGTATTTCGCCGTCACCGTCAGGGGCGTTTCGCTGCCGCCCCAGTTCTGTATCGTCACCTGGTTTCCGAGCACTGCGGCGGTATAAGCGTCCTCGCTCGCACCGGAGATTTCCCATGTCACGGCGTCGTCTTTCTTTTCTCCGCCTTCGTAGCAGGCTGTCCGCAGCGTTGCCGCGTCGTAAGCGCCGATCATTTCGGGCGGTTCGGTGAGGAATCTGACCTCTGCGCCGCTCTTTTCGTCTGCAACACTCAGTGTGATCTTGCTTTCGATCTCCGGGTTCTGTGCCAGCCGCGCCGTGATCGTGCAGCTGCCGGCACCCACAGCGGTCACAAGTCCTCCTGCATCCACGCGTGCCACAGATTCATCGCTCGACTCCCAGAAATACGAGACCGGATGCTTTTCGTCTCCCCTTGCAACCGCTTCGCCGCAGCGGATGGATTCTGCTTCCATCTGCGCGGTTTCCTCCGCGCGCAGCACCGCCGCGCCGGAGATTCGGATTTCCCACGAAAAGGTTTTCCCGCCCGCAACCCTGCGTGCAAGGTCGTCTATCGTTTCGTCCGGCTCTTGAATCCGCGCCGCAAAGTACAAAAGATGCGTGCTCTCGTCCTCTCCGGTGAATTCCTGCGTCACGTCGCTGTATCCTGTGATCTGGAATGCCCTTCGCCCCAGAATCAGGCGGCTGTTCTGATCCAGCTCGTCCGTCTCGGGGTTTTTCTGGCAGATGATGTTGAAGTATCCCTGCATGATGAGCGACACGTCCTGGAAGTCGTTTGCCGTCGCCATCGCCTGCTGTTTTTCCACAAGGATTGGTTCCTTGCGCACCCTGCCGTACCAATCCAGATGGTTCCATGTTGCGTTGCATCGGCGCATGATGCCGCTTCCTGCCATGCTTGAAAGATTGGACGGGTTCGTTGCAAGCCACGTTGACCCCATCGTTTCGATCTTTGCCCCCTCGGGGATGTAGTCGACGCCGCGGTCTGCCAGCAGGTATTCCTTCTGGTCGTCCGTCTTTCTTGTCAGGCTTGCGCCCTGCTTGATCGTGTCGCTGATGCGCATTTTCTGCCCGCGCCATGCGTAAAAGTCACCCGGCACCAGCCCCTGCACCCGCGCGTCCACAAAGTCGGTCGCGTACTTCGCGCGCTCCGCGTAAAAGAGCGCCGCCGCATCGCCGCCGTATTGCTTTTGCCGGCCGCTGTATTGCTTCGGCGCATTGGTGCGGCGCGCCGCCGTGCCGCCGAGCAGTGTCACGTTTCGGATGGCGTCGTTCTCGCTCATACGAATCCCTCCCTGCGGTTTCCTGTGCGGAAAGCGTTGTAGTACGCGCAGTCCTGCTCGTATTTGCGCAGTTCTTCGTTGAGAAGGCTTCGGTTCGCCATCTTTTTCTTCACGCTTTTTTCCATGTATTGCGATTCGTTCGGCGCTTCATAGCTCCTGTCGTGCGCCTTGGCAACGTCAGCCAGCCAGTCGCGGAAGAAATGCTCGTCCCACGTGCTCGCCACGCACAGTCCGAGGATGCGCTTTTGCGTCGCCGTCAGCTCCTTTGCAAATGCGCCGTCGCGGTAAAAATCCATCGAATACTCCACGCCTGCCGCGTCCTGCGCCGCAAATGTCACAATCCCCGTTTCCGCGTCGTAGCTCGCGCCGTGATACGGTGTTTCTACCGCCTCGCCGTTGTCGAGCCATTCAACCTTCACGCAGGAAAAAACACTGTAGCCGGTCTTCCCGGTCGCCACCTGCGTTTCCTCCATCGCGCTTTCGCCGGTCGATACCCAGCTTGCTTCGTCCCACGAAGGAAGCGTCATGTCCAGCTCCAACCACTGTCGGATCTCGGGCGGGCGGTTGAAGATGGGGATCGCGTTTTTCATGTAAAGCGCCATTTTTCGGAAAAACCGCGCGGGGTTTTCCTGCGCCAGCTCGATCAGCCGCACATCGTTGATATCCGTCATCGCGTTTTCGCTGATGATCTCGCTCCACTTCGTTCCCATTGCGTTATCCTTTCTTGCTGTACCCCTTTTCGCAGCCCCAGCAGATCATCCGTCCCTCCGGTATGATCTCTCCGCAGCAGACGCAGCGGTTATCCGCTTCCGGAATCCCGCGCGCCTCCGTTCCGCAGTTCATATCCTGCTCCCTCATAGCGCTCACTCCTTCCCGTTCGCCGCGTCCGTCTCTACCCCATACCGCTCGAACATCGCGCGGATGGCGGGATTGCGCAGCAGTTTTTTGCGCTGGCCTTGGTTGAGGTCGTTGTAGACCGCTTGTAGTGCGGCCTTGACCTCCGTGTTATACGCGATAACGCGCTCTTTCAGCTCGCTCATGCCGTCACCCCCGACAGCAGTGCCTCCATGGCCTCGCGCAACTCGGCGTTGTCTTTTTCCAGCGCCGCAATGCGCTCCTCGGGCGTAGGTTCGGGCGCGGGCTGTTCAGCTGCCAGTTTTTCTAGTTCTGCGATTTCTTCGGCGGTCATATCGCGGTAGATGCCGTTTTCGTAAATTTTCATGC
>ERZ1035037.19-NODE-19-length-66819-cov-14.743949_pt1 | contig 66819 bp, 75 predicted proteins | sample MGYA00520618_ERZ1035037 | MGnify/ENA primary metagenome ERZ1035037 (study PRJEB33766, sample SAMN09781741) | gut metagenome | biome: gut microbiome | host: Homo sapiens | place: Madagascar | study: EMG produced TPA metagenomics assembly of the PRJNA485056 data set...
TTAGTCGAAGCTGAAGGCGGGGCCAACCAACATATCTTCCAGCCCGTAACGCATAGCGTCCATAAGGTGGTTGAAATCATCAATGGGAACATTGATCTTGGCCCCGAACTTATCTTCTGCCCATGTGTAGTTTGAAATCTCTGTGATGAAGTTCACGCATCGGGGATGAACAATGATGGTGTAACCCTGAATGTACTGGATTCCGTTGTTCACGCTGTCCTTGCCCTTCCGGGCGGCTCTGATACGATGAAGGCCAGCATCCCGCAATTCGTCAATGCTCTTGGGTTCGGCACAATCGGCCTTGATCCGTTCCTTGCCGTAACCCATGCCGGTGATCCGGTCACAGATTGCCCGGTTCGTCAGGGCCTTTTCATACAGTTCATCAAACACCCAAATAGTTCTTTCCTTCTCACTCACCAGCCCACAGAACAGGGCCGTTGGATCGTTGGTATAACCAAAGTCAAGGCCGAAGGCACTTTTCACATCAGGCTTCTTGGAAATAGCCAGATAATCAAAGGCTTCTTCCCGCCAATTATCGAAAATCAGGCCATCCACAATGCCCCAACCCCCAAGGCCAGCCACCTTGTAGCGCCGGGGGTTGTTTTCCTTCATGGTGTTGAACACCTTCAAATCCGCCGTATCCAGCCATTCATTACACAGGTAATTGGTGGTTGTGGCGTAAATCTGCCCGTCCGGGCTGATCCAGCTATCATGGAACTTGTATGTGGGGTTCCCTTGGGCATCCTTGCCGGTGATCTCCCCGAAGAAGCGTTTCCTGATCCAATGCTTTTCGTTCCACGGGTTGAATGTCAGCGTGATTTGCTTAAACAGGCCGGTTTCTTCCGGGATAGCACCACGGATGGATTCATCCAGCATATCAAAATCAGCTTCATTCATGATTTCGTATGCTTCTTCAATCCAGCACCAGCACAGATAGCCAATTTCAACCGTAATTGAAGTGACCTTCAGGGGATCATCAAGGCCCCGGAAGTAAATCTTTTGACCGGTGGGAAGATAGGTCATTTCAAGGGGGCTTTCCTTGATTTCCCAATAGGCCGCAACGCCAAGGCGGTTGATTGCCCATTTCAGTTCAGTGAAACAGGAATCTTTCAAGGTTCTGAACACCTTGCGAACCACAAGGGTATTGGCTTCAGGGTATTGCATCATCCGTTTGATGATGTTCAGGGCCGTTGTCTTGGATTTCTTGGAAGCACGGCTTCCCTTACACACCCGGTAACGGCCTTTGAAGTTCCAGAAGGTTCCGTAACCCTTGCCAACCACTTCAGGAAGGTGAACCCGCTTGGCCTGTGGGCTAATCTTCAAGTTGATCATCCCCCGTGATAATCACCGGAACGGCCCCTTCCACACCTACCTTGTCCGTGAACATACCATAACGCTTGCCAATCAGTTCAGCGGCCTTCAGCCTTTCCTTGGCTCCAACCTCTTTCTGCGTCAATTCTTGGCAACCGTCACCACACAGGATTGGGATTTCTTCAGTATGTTCACCCCGCATTACCGAAGTCAGGTATTTCATGACTTCTTCAGCATCAGCGATCTTGGCCGAATGAAGTTTTTCAAGTTCGGTTTCGATGTACGCTTTCAAGTCAGGTTTTGCAAGGTTTTCAGAACCCGTCTGCTTTGCGGTCTTGGGCGAATACCCCGCCTTGATTGCCGCATCTGTAGCATTGCCGCTGATCAGGTATTCATCACAGAACTTTCGCTGTCTTGGTGTCACAGGTATTCACCCCTTTCATCAGGCATAGAAAAAGCGCCCCGGTTTCCCGTAGGCGCAATTTCTTATTTACTATTCTACCGATTCTTTACTCTGTTTGGAACCGGTGGAACTCTGGTTTTCTCGGTTGTTTAGAAAGTCGCTGTTTTCCTTGGCAAAAGCAAGTAAACCCTTTCCGTGAAGTTCAAAAACCCATTGCATAGAATAATTCAGTTCTTCAGAAATATCTTCCCATTTTTTCAACTGAATATAGCGCCCGATCAGAATATTTTGCTGATCAAGGTCAGGAATCCGGTTGATCATGGTGAACGCTTCCTGTTTCATGCTCACAAGTTCATCAATCCGGGCATTGATCTTGGCTTCAAGGTCAATGATCTTGGTGATGGTTTCTTCAAGGGTATTCTTGGGGCCTGAAGTCTGAACCTTGTCCTGCTTCAGTTGGCTTCCGGTAGAAGTCAAGCTGGAACGCAAGGTTGCAATGGTGCTATCAAGCCGATTGATCAAACGATCCGTTTTCCTGATTTGGGCAAAGTATTCTTTAGCCTGTTGGGAAAGGTCTTTGTCATTCACTATGTAACACATCCTTTCTGCGGTGGTCTGTTCCGTTTTCATTGCATCTGTACCGTTAATAAATGCTGAAAAATCAAGTGATTTCAGGACTTTGGAACGCATGGAACAGATAAAACGGGCAGTTCCTTATATACACATTTCTTATATATTTTTTTCTTTATAAGAAGAAAGTATATTTACATCTGTTCCATCTGTTCCGTTCCATGAAAACAACTGAAAAAGCCTTGAAAATAAAGGGTTTTCGTGCGGAACAGATATAGAAAAAACATCTATTCCATACCTGTTCCACACGCTGTTCCAACCCCTATTGAAGAAATACTGGTTAGGCGTTCAAGGTGTTCCACCAATATTTCAACCGTTCAGCAACGGTCATGGTGTTCAATTTTTTAGCTTCTGCTTCACTTATTTCATGCCCAAAATTGATTTCTGAAGGTCTGGAATAAAATTCAGGACAGTCACGAACAATGTACGGATTTTTTGAAGGGCCAACTTTTCCGGGATGGAGTAGCATTTCAGTAAGTGACATACACAATCTTTCAGTTACGGCGGATTCATCGTCTTGCTTTTTATCTGACAGGTGAAGGCGTATTCCACCAAGGCGGCAATTCCAACAACACTTGAATGGCTCTTTCATTTGTATTCCCTCCCGGTCTTACGGTCTTTGATTTCAATGCGGTTCAGAAGTTCAAACCCCGCCAAACGGGTGATGTACTTCAGGACGAAGATCAGGGTGTTCACCCGCTTCTGCTGTTCATCCTCGTCACGGATGATATTCTTTGTGCCGTGGTAGGCTGTCGGATCGTGATACCCTTCAGCATTTTCCCAAGGTTTAGGCATCGGTTTTCCCTCCTTCTTCTCTGTACCATTCTTCAATGTCACACCCAATGTCCTTCAGCTTTTTACGGGCCAACCACCCATCATCGGCCTGTTCCATCAGGTAATGTTCCCGTAGCTTCAAGGTTTCGGCATAGAACAGCTTCCACGCCAGCTTCAGACGCTTTGGGCCAAATCCAAATTTGGTATGAAGCATCCACAGGATGGATGATTCTTTGTCCATGTCAAAGGCCCGATCATTTTCCACAATCTGTTTCTTGATTTCCTGATCCAAGGCCCGTTCTTCAGCTTTGTTGAACTGAACGGCGAAGATTTTACCACCGGACTTCTTAAACATCGGCATGGTATTCACTCCAAATATCATCGAAGCATACCGGAATCAGCCAATGAACCTTGTCCAACAGGATCAAGGCCACTTCCCGCATCTGCGGATGTGCGGCGGGTGAACAGCGCAACTTCAGGAAATGCCGCCATTCACGAATGTTGGTCGTCATGACCACTTCCGTTTTCAGGCTGTTGGGAAGAACCGAACGGGCTTCTTGCGGGGAACAGCCTTCATCCAGCAAGGCAAAATAGGCATCTTCAGCATCCCGCATGGCAATTCTCCAACAATCCATTTTCACCTTCTCGCCCAAGGTGTTTTCATCCCAAAAACAAGGCTTGATCACCGTGATTTCCTCACCGAACTTGCCCTTGCCGTAATTGCAATAGCGGGTGGATTCCTGACAGTAAGAAGCCATCCAGTGGCGGACGATCTCATGAGAAACCCCACGATCACAAATGAACTTCACCGTGAAGGAACAATGTTCCAGAACCGCTTCATGCCCACGCTTGATGATCCCGGCAACGAACTTTTCAGCGGAACCTTCCGTGATCTTATCCTCGGACTTGTAGCAGACACGGCCACATTGTTCCAGCCGCTTCAGAATGGTGGCCCCATCAATCGGGGTGATGAACTGCACATCAGGCTTGATAATTTTCATTGTTCTGCATCCTCCTTACAATCTGCCGGGTAAAACATATCATTGGTGCCGTTCTGTCTGTGAACACATTCATCACAGGGAAATTCATCCCCGAAGCGGTCACGGTGTTTGCATCGGCGGCACGGCTCCGAAGCCGCCTTGATTTTGGGAACCTGGGCCTTCATCCGTGTTGGAATATCCTGAAGTTCCGGGTGCTTGATTTCCATGTAAAGGGCAAACAGGCAGTTCCAGCAAGCCGCCCGAAGGTGGGGTTCATCGTCCATCCCCATCATGTACTTGGCAAGGTGACGGAAGGCCGAATCAATCAGGCTGTGGATGGGAATACCCTTTTCACAGTTCCGTTCACCATACTTCAAGGCCCCTTCTTCACAATGCTTGGAAACCTCTATCAAGGCTTCCCACGGAAGTAAATCCATGCGGCCTTTGCCGCTGTGCATATCACGAACAGCGCCGGTTCCAAACTCGGTGCGTTCACCACTGTCTTTAATCATGCCAACCAGTCAACCTTTCTAACTTATTTTTCATTTCGGCCACAATCTCACGGGCTTCCATTGTACCCGTATGCTTTGCAATGGCTTCATTCCGCCGATCCGTCAAGAAACCACGATCCAGCGGGTGGCACTTTTCCAAATCAGCATTACACCGGTTGATTTCTTGAACCAAGGCTTCAGCACGGGCCTTCAGCCGGTCTAAACATTCCTGAAGAATGGCCTTCTGGTATTGGGCGATTGTTTGAATGTTATTTTTCAATTCAGGATCATCCCGGTATTCAATGGCTGAATTGACATCAAGGCCGTGTTCGGTGCAAAAGGTTTCTGCATCAAACAGACTATTGAACACCCGCCGCCCAACCTTGGCATAGGGAATGTTTTTATTCTTGAACTTGGAATATGTGTGGGCCATTCAATCACCAGCTTTTTCAAAGAATTTTTTATAGTTCATTCCATCTTCACAGATTTGAACAATGTAGTTGCATAACCCATCCGGGATTCTGGATCGTTCGACATGATTTTTCAGTCCTTGGGTGCCTGTTCTCGCTCCCCTTGGGGCCGCTACATGGCACGGATCACCATTATGGCACGGCGGCTTGAACCGGGGCGCTGGATGATTTGTAAAAATGTCCGTGGGCTTCATCCTCATATCACCGTATTGACAGTAAGTAAGGGTGTAACGGGGCAACCCTTTCATGAAGTCCATTTTTCGCATCCCGCCACGGGGATTCTCTATGAACCAGAATGTGGGCTGAAGTTCTGAAATCAGTTTCAAAACATGGCGGTTCAAGGCATCACAGAACTTGGCATATTCTGAAACCGGGGCCAAGTTTCCATTTGGTTCTTGAACCCGATGATGGGAAATACCGGCTATGCTATAAGTGGTACAATCCGGGGAAGCCCAAATAACATCAGGCTTCCCAAACCGTTCTAAAATGTCGGCGGAAGTAATTTTTGAAATATCCATGTACCACGATATATCCGGGAAACTATTATCCCATTCGATGGAATACACATCATGCCCCCCCCCCTGCGAAGGCCCGTCCAATAGAACGGGTTCCAGCAAATAATTCAAGAACTTTCATTCTGTGTCACCGCCTTTCACAAATACACGGGCTTTCCGGTTTCTGATCCACTTGGGAACCGTTGTGAAGCCACAGCGTTTTGTGATCTGCCGGGAAAACTCAATCTTTGAAAGGGCTTGGAAATTGTTCGCAATGCAATATTCTTTATACCGGCGATACACGGAATCGGTGGCTTCATTTTCAATCCCGTCAAGGCCCACTTCATTGATGAACCCAATGATGGGGTTGTTGTTTTCCTCGTATTCATCCAACTGCCCCTGAACTCTGGTGGAAGTGGTGAACTGTGCATTGCCAAGAACCCGCTTCAACCCCTGAAGGCCAAGCAAGGCCAGATATTCCATAGAACCCTGTTCACACAGTTCATCCTTGATGAACGGGCGGAAGTCAGCATCATTGGGGGTGAACTTGGCATCGAAGGGAACGATCACCAAACGCCGCTGAACGGCTCCGGTTTTATCCTTGATACGGGGAATATTGTTGGCGCTGAACAGGAACTTGGAATAATTGTTGAACTCAAATGGATCTTGGCCTTTGCGCTCCACATTCACCCGATCACCCGTGACCAGCTTCTTGAACACGGAAGCATTGGCAATAAATTCATCACCAATATCATCACCGATGTTCGCCAGCTTGCCGAACAGTTCAGCGGTTTTGAACCTATCGCCCAATTCCTTCAGGTCAAGGGAAGCAATGTTCTGATCCCCAAGAAGGTTCTTCACCACATGAAGAAAGGTGGATTTGCCGTTGCTCTTATCGCCAATCAGGATGAAGGCTTTGCCAAGTTCATTGCGGCGGTACATACAATAGCCCACCATTTCTTCCAGCAAGGCCCGGACTTCAGGATCATCACAGGCCAGCCGGTTCAGGGTATGATCCAACAGATCATCATGGGCGGCGGGGTTGTACGGCCACGGGATTTTATTTGTAATGACCACATCCGGGGTGAACTCTTTGAAGGAACCATCCCGGATATTGTAAAGGCCGTTGCTGAAAGCAATGATATTCGGGTTGGTGGCCTTGGTGTTTTCCTCAATCATGATTTCCAGATAGGACAGGACTTCCGAACGCCACGCCCGTTTCAGGTTGCTGATCAGCTTGATCATGGCCCCTTCAATCTCACCGGCACCGGAAACATAGATACCATCTTTGTAAATGTGAAGCTGGTTATTGATCTTCACAATATGGTTGTTGTTCTTTAGGTAGGTGGCGAACTTATCAAACAGGAAGGTTTTATCCCGGAAGAAGGATGTTTTCTTGAAAGCATCATCCCGAAGGATCACATCAAGTTCCTTGTCGGAAAGGGGCTTCTTCAGCACATAACGGTTAATCAGCCTGATACATTCACGGGCTTCTTCCTTGGTAAAATCGTCACTCTGAAGGGTCAGAATGTAGTTGAACAGGGTTTGGTTCCGCCCATCACCTTCACCAAGGTTCGGGAAATCATAGTTGCTTTTCACCGGGGTCAGCCACTTGGGAAGTTCCTGAATCTCCCCTTCAGGGAAGTCATACAGAATAGGCCGTTCCACGCCACCGGACTTCAAGATTTCATAGCTGTTATTGGCTCCAACCTTTCCATCCGTGGTGATACCCACGGCCAAGGTGCATTTCGTCCAGCTTTTTTTAACACCACAGTTCTTGAACAAGAAGTGTTTTCCCCGTGTGGTGGCGTACACTCTGCACTTCAGTTCTAAATCCTGAACAATTCTGAACAAAAGTTCAGATGTTTCCGCATCATCCACATCAATCAGGATGGTTTCTTCCCCAAGAATACCGGCGTATTCATCAAGGTTTTGGACTTCAGAACGGGTTTTCAGTTTTTCAACGCCTTTGAACTTTTCAAGGCATTGTTTATTTCTGGTAGGCACATAGCCCCTAAACAGTTCCATGCTTCAACGCTCCCCCCCCCGAAAGGTTTTATTGTTCATCGTTCCACCCCGAAATCTTTCAACCGATCCCAAGCAACATCAATGTAATATTGCTTGTCCAGTTCATCCGGGATGGGAAGGTTGGTCACATCATCATTGATGAAGAAACAATGATCCGGGGTGTTGCCGAACTTTTCAGGGTTCTTTTCCCGGCCCTTGACGATTTTCCCGGAAACCTTGAAGATTCCGCCCTTGCTCTGATCCTTGGAAGCGAACACTCGGAAGGTTTTATCCGTCTGAACCTCACCGCCGCTGAAGCGGGTGATTTTCTTGGAACGGCCTTTTTCATCCCTGATCTTGGCTTCCGTAATCACTGGGGAATAAAGGGCATATTTGTACTTGCTGGACACTTTCACAACCTTCTGAAAATCTCGAAGATTGGAACATTCCATGATGGTTGTTTCCGGGCTGATCCCCTGAAGGAAATAGTTCACAATGGCCCGGTTGACAATGGGAAGGTCATAATCCAGATCGGACAGCTTTTTGACATAGGCCCCCTTGCACTTCCAGCGGGGTTTCCCTTTTTCGTCACGAAGCGGCCCGGAAGGAACAATGATATAATTGTTCACATCCTTCTGATACACCTTTTGAAATTCATCAAATTCAAGGCGCATCCCGGTTCTTTGCTCCCACTCCCAACACAGATCATCCAGCATTTCAAAATCTTCATACCGGCGAAGTTTGACCAAAATACCATCCGTGTTGCTCTGGATGATTTCACAATGATCTTCCAGCCGTTCAATCAAATCCAGAAGAAGAAGCTGACCGCCCACACAAACATTGTTGGCTTGCCGGGGATCATACATGGCATTGTGCTTATCCTTCATAGCGCCATAGGTGCTGTTCAGAACAATCTTGTAAGGCTGTTGCATGGGGTTCTTTTCCGCCTTCAGCTTCAGGCGGGTGTGGTAGATTTCCGCATACTTGGAAGGATCGTGAACATTACGGGAAAGCCACTTATAAACCAGCATCAAAGACGGGTAATAGGAAGCCACATCCACATTGACAAACCAACCTTCCCCGTGATATTTGGGAATGGCCCCATGAAGGCCACCCCAAGCGAACACATGGGGAACCCCGGCCACTTCCAGTTCAAGGGTTTTGGAATAATCACGGTTCAAGGGGTTCTTGTACCAATTCAAAACTTCCGTGTATTTTTCGATCCGCAAGCTGGGCGGGAACTCAATTTCAAATTCATCATTGTGTTCCCTTTGAACGGCCCCAAGGATTTTGGCGGAAAGTTGTGCTTTGGTGCGGCCAATGTCAGAAATGGGAAGGTGGAACGCCTTCACAAGTGACATTTGGGCATCAAATTCATCTTCTTTCCGCCTTAACCACACTTCCACCGTCTGTTCCACATCATGGCGGCAATATTTGACCGTTTCGGCCAACTCTGCTTCAGTCAAAGGCCGGTCAATGTCGAAGGGAACAGAAGTTTCTTTAATGGAATGGCCCATGAACGCTTCCAGCGCCTTCAGGCTGATTGGCGGGTTCGGCATCACATCATAATTGATCAGCGGGTATTCCCTGAACAGGCTTGAATATCTGTAACCGGGTTTGTTCTCTGCAATGATCCAATCATTCACAGGCTTTGGATCAAACCCACACAGAATGGCCTTTAGGATGTACTGATCATAGTTCCGGGAATTGTAACCGGCCCAAATCACGCCCTTGTGTTCCTCATAGAAACGCTTCAGCTTGTCGGGATCATTGATAATCACGGTTTCTTTCCGGGCGTTCAGGTCGATCAGGACAACCAACCAGTCATACCGGAAAACCTCAAAATCATAGAAGATCATCAACTCACATCCTTTCAGCTTTTGTGAAATCGGTCAGCGTTTCCGCCTTATCAGCCCCGCCACGGGAAGGCTTTCACTTGGGGCCATTGTGGGGCCGAAGCCCCACAGGTTGTGCTTGAAAGTTAAGGTTCAAAACCGCATCAAGCACTATTTGTGCTCGATTTGATTATAAAAAATCTGCGGTCAGTTTTCAACCTCAAAAACCTCCTCAACAGTGATGGAATTGAAGCGGGAATCATCGTAGTCCACCGCATATTCCAAGTTTCCATCAATGGCTTCCGCCACATCAAGAACAAGCTGGGAAAACTGCTTGTAGCTGGTGAAGCTGACAGGAACACCGGAATCCAGCTTTTCAAGGAAGCCCATAGCGGAAGCGATCATGTTCTTGTCATTCTTGGTGCCGTAAAGGACACGGTTCATGAAAAGGCGCTGGTTCTTGAACTCACCGGACAGGATTTTGAAGGATACGGCCAGCATGGGGCGGTTGGGATCGGCCTTGGTGCCTTTGATCTCCATGCTTTCCAGCTTCACTTCATACTTGCCAGCGGGGATGGTGGGGAAATCACCGCCGCCGTTCTTCTTGGCATCCTCCACATCAGCCTGAAGGCCCTTCAGATCAACAGAACGATCAATCTTGTCAAAATCAATAGCCATAGTTTTTTTACCTCCAAAAATGTTGTTATGTTCAAATGGTTTTGAGAATATCAGCCAACCCATGAAACAGGCCGTTCACAAGTTCAGCGGTTCCCTTGGCCCGGTTCATAGTGTCAACTTCTTCTTTCGTAGGGGTAAATTCCTTATCAGGGGCAAACAGATCATCGGTCAGAACCCCATCCAACAGATGATCCAACGCCGCATCAAACATCACTTCATAGAAATCATCGTGGTTGGCGGCATAGTTGGCAATCGCCACCTTTGCGGCGTTCCGGTGAAGCTGGATCAGGGATTCCGGGTCAGCATCAGGCGGGGGGGGGATCAGGTTTGCACACACCTGAATCTTGCGAATCAGGCCACGCTTGTTCATTTCCTCTTTGAAATGGTTCAGGGCATCGTTTTTCATTTTGGGTTCCTCCTTATATTTGGTTGGAAATTATCTTTCCAATTTCCCTTACTGCATAGGCGATCTTCTCACGGTTTATCCGTTTTTCTTGAAGAACACCCGTGATAACTGCGGCTTCCGTCTGAATGTCCTGAAAGGCTCTGTGATTGCTTTCAAGGTCAGCTTCATAGGAAGCAAGGTCTGTGTTCTCACCGGCCTTGGCCGATCTGACTTCTTCATCAGCCTTTTCAGCGTATTCCCGGAAATACTTGGCCGCTTCATAACCCATGTATTTTTCAACCAGATATTCAAAATCACGGGCCTTGAAGATGGTTTCAGGCTTCCCGGCAATCATCAGCACTTCAGCCATTATTCTTCACGCTTCTTCCGGGTACGGCGGGGCGGGTTGGCATCCGTCTTGGGTGCGGCTTCTTCTGCCGGGGCCTTGGGGCGATCCCACAGGGGGCAACCATCGGGGCCACCTTCCTTGTGGCAACGGTGGCCAGCGTCAATGGACGGGCAAAGGGGGATTTCCGGGTTCTGGTCATGCTGTTTGAAAATGCGCTCACCGTCCGGGCATTTGGGAAGATCATTCCAAGGCGGGGTGTCACCGGTGGCCGGTTCAGCAACGGTATCAGGATCACCACAAGCCGCCTTTGCCGCATCTTCAGCCGGATCATAGTTATCAGCCGGGGGCGGGGTTTCAGTCTTGACCTTTCTGCCCCTTCTGCTGGGCGCTGTGGTGGGCGAGTCGGTGGTTTCAGGTGCGGGGGTAGCCGGGATATTGCCGCCACGCTTTACGGCTCCTGCGGCCTTCTGGTTGGCTTCCTCGTAGACTTCACAGAAAGCGTCATAGGTCAGCGGGATTTCCTTATCACGGACAGTCAAACGGCCACCGCCGAAGATCACTTCAGAAGTCTTGAAAGACAGCACCCGTTCATCATCGTCCGCCACGATACGGGCCACCAGATCAACCATACCGGCCACCTTGTTTGCCACCTTATCCTGAAGGTTCGGCTTGATGGAACTGATCTTATCGCCGCCCTTGCGGGTCAGGTCACGGCTTCTGTCCTCATGGCTGATCAGGATGATGTTTTCATAGTCCAGATTCACAAGCCGCTTCAGGGTGTTCAGGAACTCACTTCTGACCATATCCCACGCACGGAAGGAATCATCAGATTCATGCTTCCAGCCCTGACGGTCACAGATGTAAACCCGGCACGATTCATAAACATCTTCCAGAAGGTCAACCACGATGGTTCGGAAATCGTTCTGTTTCTTTTCCAGTTCGGCCACGGCATCCATGAACACTTCATAGGCCAACTTGCGCTTGGTGATACGGCCTTCCACCGTAACGGTATCACGAATGGCGATATAGGGGGCATCCACAAACTTGATGTTGCCATCCGTGTTCAACATCAGGGGATCGGGGAACTGATTGGCAAAGAAGGTTTTGCCGCTGAAGGGTGCGCCGTAAAGCCACACAACCTTCTTCTTGGTGGCGTTCAGATCACGGCGTTCATTTTTGGGAAGTAACATATAATCCCATCCTTTCTGACAATATTCTTCATACTCACACCATCCACAAAAATGGTTTGGGTTCTTGGGAAAGTCTGTGGCTTCAACCATGTGCTTCACATTGGTCAGGAAGTCCACAATCTTCATGGGGTTGTACTGAACCGGCATCAGCGTTGGTTCAGCATCTTTCAAGGCCGCTTGCAAGCGGTCACGGAATTGGGAAAGGGTTTCGGTGCTTTTCTGCCTGATCTTGGGCTTGGGAACAATCAGGAAATACATATTTCTGATCCGGTGGCCGGGATGGGTCAGTTCATACCAATACTTGTATTCGTGAAGCTGGCCGGAAACGGCGTAGTTCTTGGCGTTGTTGGAATACTTGAAATCGTACAGATCAAACGCTTCAAATTCATCCAAATCTTCACCGGTGATCAGCCCATCCAGCTTCAGGCCCTTCCCCACGGGAACCAGATAATCCATGAAGCCGATGAAATCAGCGTTCCCAATAGGCAATTCAAAGGTTCCGCCCGGTGGCAACATGGCCTTTGCCTTGGGGATCATGGCTTCCAACTTCATCATTTCATGAATGTGATCATCCGTCAGAACCGGGAAGCTGTTCTTGTAGAAGTCAAGGGCTTGTTCAACCCCTTCTTCAATGCCGGTGTGAAGGGCGGTGCCAAGGATCAGGGCGTTGTCTGCGTCCGTGTTCGGGATCGTGTCTATCCCTTCCACATATCGCAAGCGGTATTTGTATGGGCATCTATCAAAGACTTCAACCCGGCTGTGGGAAACTCGCATTGTTTCACCCCTTTCACAATAGTCTTGAAGGCTTCAAAGCCTTCCGGGTAAAGGATGAATCCGAACCCCTGTGAACCGTTGATTTGGGCTAAATTACGCTTCTGAAGCACAGACGGGGTTCCATTGGTGGCCTTCAGCTCCACTTCAAGGGCAATGCCCTTCACGGTGATCCGCATATCGGGAAGGCCGCTTTTCACATACCGGCTTCCACCCCAACGCTTTTCATAGAAACCACAGGGCGGGGCGCTCATACGGTCAACAGGTTCACCCAAGGGGTATATCCCTTCAGATTCCAACCACTTCTTCAGGCGGTTTTCAAAGTTCTTTTCACCGGCCATCGGCTCACCCCTCCAACATCTGAATTAGGCTGTGAATACCCCTGATTTGGGTGAAGCCCTGAATTTTTCCCGTTCCAGCGTAGAATTGGAACAGTTTATCATCAGACTTCCGCCAACAATGGAAGTGTCCGGTTTGCTCATTCTTCAGTTGGTATTCAATGCCGTGGGCTTCAAACTGCTGAATGGCATAGGCGATCCGGTCGGGGTTCTTTGCAACCCGTTCTGAATGAACCTGTTTGGCATGATTTTTCAGGGCATCCCACACTTCATCCCTTGCCATCGGCCCCACCACCCATTTCATAATGTTCAAAGGTTGCCACACTTGCCATAGCCGAAAACAGATCGGAATAATACTGAACAGCGGAATCACGGTCAATATTGTGTTTATCAGCCGCCGCAATCAGTTCATGAATGGTGCCGCCAACAATACGGGTCATTTCACTTGCCCAAGCGTCAGCTTCTTTCGGGGTCAAACCTTCCATTACTGCCCACCGCCCTTCAGGGTGATCTTCACATAACCGGCCTTGGCGGTGGTCTTGGAACACTCGGAAGCAATATCCGGGTATTTCTTCTTCAGCTTGGCGGAATCAATGCTGGTGGCATTGGTGGGCTTCACAAGGGTAAGGTTCAGAACATCGGATTCAAACTTATCCACGCCGAACTTCACCATTGCTTCATACAGCTTGGCCTTCATTTCCTTTTCCTGATCCTCAATGGCCTTCTTGTGGGCGGTCAGGGAAGCAATGGCGTTCAGGGTGGCAAGCTGGGTGTTCTTGAACTCCTGAAGGGCCGTTTCTTCATCGAAGGTGGCCGAACCACAGGCGTTCGGGTTTTCCTGACAGGAATCAGGGCAAGTGTGGAACTCCGGGCATTTGTGGCAACACCCATCGAACTTTCCACGGGGGCAAGCATTTTCACATTTGATCATTTTTCTGGTTCTCCTTTCAGATAAACATTCAACTGCTTCAGGCCGAAGGCGGAAGCGGCTTCATGGTTGTCAAAATAAATGTCGATCTGGTTTTCACCGTATTTGTCAATCACCCATTGGGCGGGGCGATCCTGAACGATGTATTCACCCAAGCCTTCCACTTCCACCACGGTTCCCAAGGGAAGCGGGGAAGCACAGGAAACACCGGCCTTCAGTTCCACACCAGCGGCACCATACACAATGCCGTTGGGCCGGTTCTTGGCCCATTCGCCGCAACACTTTTCACAGGAACAATAGGCGGTAATTCTGAAACTGCCCAACAGCACCGGTTCAGGTTCGGCGGGTTCTTCCACCAGCGGGGTTTCCACCGGCTCCAAGGTCACATCCGGGATCACGGCGGTAAGCTGATCCGGTTCAATGGGGGCATCCGGGGCCTTGCTGTTGACAGCAGAACAGCGCCCAAATACAAACCCCATTGCAAAGCCCATCAGAAGGGCCACAAGGAACATCCGCCTGAACCGCTGGTTAAGGGCTTTGCGGCGCTGTTGCCGCTTGCTCATACTTTCTGAATAGTTCATCGGTATAGTCCTTTCTCATTTCCAAAGTGGAAAGAATATCTTCTTCAACCGTTCCCGGACAGATCATCAGGTAATAGAAACAGGGCCGTTCTTGCCCAAGGCGGTGAATACGCTTTTGGGATTGCTCCCACAATTCCGAACCTTGGGGAAGGCTGAAGTAAATGATTTTGTTGGCAAGCTGGAAGTTGCCGCCCATTGCACCGGCCTGATACTGAATGAAGGTAATGCTGTTGTGCTGGTAGCGGTAAGCATCCAAGTTCTTTTCTTCACCGGAAAGAACAGACACAGGCCGGTTCAGGCCCTTGGCAATCCCCTTCAGGCGTTCCATTTCTTCTGTGAAGTTATAGAACACAATCAAGCGATCTTCCGTACTGTTCACCAAATCCCGGAAGGCTTCATAACGGGCCGGGTTGTATAGGCCGCAAAGCTGACGGGCATAAAGGCGGCGGGTCAAACTGGTATCACCGATCAATTCCCGTTCACAATGGGCGTTGGAACCGTAGAAATCAGCATCCAGTTCAAATTCACCAAGGTTGGCGCTGTCAATCGCAATATAGCGATCATTCCAGAACTTCCAATAAAGGGGTGAAGGGCGGGTTTTGACCTTGATCCAGTTCCGTTTTGGAAGGCTGATCCCGGCCTGTTCGGTAGTCATGAAAACGGCCCCATGTTCGGCCAGCTTCATCTTCAGCCGGTCAACATTCTTATAGCCGGTAATCTGCTTCCGCCAAAAGCCATCGGTTTCCACCCATTCCGTTTGAATGTACTGCTTCCAGAACAGTTCCTTTGAAATCTTCCACCCCAACAGTTGGCATTGGCTCCACAGGTTTTCATACTTGCCGCCCGTGGGGGTGCCTGACAGAAGGATCACATTATCCGGTTTCAGCCCAAGAATGAACTTTGACCGTTTGGCGTTCTCGTTCTGGATCAGGGAACTTTCATCCAACATCAGCGTGAAGCCGGTCAGGGTTTTCAGCACATTCCGCCTGAAGGTCAGTTCGTAGTTGATCACGCCACAAATCCGATCCGGGTTATCAACTTCCATTGCGGCCTTCATGAACCAATCAAATTCATTTTTCTTGGTCATGTCATAAATCATCCAACAATGGTTCATGGCGTAATTTTCTGTCATGTGTTCAATCCAGTCTTGAACCTTTGAACATTGACACACCAGAAGATTTACACGGCTGTTCAACTTCAGGGCTTTTTCGGAACCAACAAAGGTTTTCCCAAGGCCCATATCAAGGTAATAGGCCACCCGGTTCTTCCCCTCGGTTTCATCAAGGGCCTGTTGTTGGTGCTGGAACAGGTTAATCATTGATCTGAATGAAATCACCCAAAACCTTTTTGGCGTGGGTAGTGGAACCGAACAGCTTCTTGACCACGGCGGCACAGAAACCGGAATAGTAGTCATAGGAATCCGCTTCCCCACAGGAAACAATGGTTTTGGTGTTGTCAGCCCACAGAATGATGGTCTTGGGGCCGCTGTAAATGACCTTCTTGATCTGCGGAAGGCCGGTCTGACGGGAACGGCGGGTGTGATTTGCAACGCCGAAGGTGGCGTTAAGATCAGCCTTGATATATGCCATCATGGCATCCGGCAGAGTACCAGCCGCAACCACCTTGGATTCAGAGAACCAGAACAGGCCCTTGGAACTTGCATCATTCGTCTGCTGAAAGAGTTCCACACCAACCTTCTTGTTCTGCGAAAAGTAATTCTTCACCTTGCCGATATAGCCGGTGAACTTGCCGCTGTATTCCGCATCGGGCAAGATTTTAACGATCATTCCGATCTGAAGCATATAAACCATCCTTTCATTGGTGAAGCCATTCACGGCGGATGTACTGAATCGCCGTTTCAAAGCTTTCAGACATTTCAGCGGGGCAATCCGGGCTATGCTGGGCGCTCCGCAACTGCTTAATTGCCTTCTTCAGTTCGCCACGGGTGGCGATAGGCGTGTAGGGGGGGGAATCGGGCGCAACCACATAGATAATGGCGAAGAAGCAAATCATATCAATGTTGGTGGCGTTCCTGATCAAATCCAACAGTTCATCACGGGTGTTATCCATCGGTGTTCCCCTTTCAGGCCGTAAGGCCGAAGAAAGAATTGAACTGATCAGCACCCACATAATCACGGAACTTGGTGGGGTTGATGTAGTAATTCCAGCAAGCGCCGGTTCCGGGAACAGCGTTCCCGAAGGGAAGAAGGCCACGCTGAAGGCCGATTCTGACGAACTGATCAGATTTTCCCATGCACCGGGCGGCTTCCTTCACGCTGATCTTCTTGATGGGCGGTTCAGCAACCGGGGCGGCTCCATAACCCATCAGGTAATCAAAGGAAACGCCGGTTGCATCGGCAAGGGCCTTGATACGGTCAGGGCCGGGGGTGTTCTTCCCGGAAAGGTATTGGCTGATAGCGGCCTTGGAAGCCCCGGCCTGTTCAGACAGGGCGGATTGGCTCATGTTGGCCTGTTCCATAGCGTTCTTCAAACGCTCTGCAAAGGTGGTCATTGTGCGTACTCCTTTCAAATAGCTTTGTAGTGGCCGGGTTCAGCCATCGGTTCCACTTCCACCATACGAATCAGCCCCCACCAGACGGATTCGGGGTAAAGGTTCCGGTCACTTCTCAAAATGGTTCGATCCTGAAGGTGAACGGCCTTCCAATCCTTACATTCAATCAACTTCATTGGTTATCACTCCTGTTCTTCAAAGGCCACTTCACATTCCCCACAGAGAACATGAACTTCCTTGGTGGCCCGGATGATGGTTCCGCAACAAGGGCAAACATATTTGCGGGAACTTGATCCCCCGCCTTTCCGGGAACCCTTCAGCGGATTGGTACGGGGCCGAACCAGACAGAACCCGGATTTGCCAAGGGATTTCACGAAGGCTTCAGCTTGCGGGTTCAAGGTGGTTTTGTGCCACCCGTACTTTTCGCCTTTCTCCACGGTCAGGCCGTGGGCTTCAGCGGTTTCTTTGAACTTCCGGTTGTGGTAGGAACCAGAACGGGAAGTATCTTGAACATTGTCCTGAAGGTTCTGAAGGTGAACCATTTCGTGAAGCAAGGTTCCACAGGTTTCTTCAAAGGGGCGGTTCAGGTATTCGGCGCACAGGTTGATTTCGTAATAGCCGCCTTCCTTGGTGCCGTCTTGCCATGCCTTCCAACCAGTACACCACCCATAGGCCCCACGGGTATGATCCGGGGAAACGGTGATCACAGGCTTTTCCAGCTTCCCTTCAAAGAAGGCTTTGTTGAACTTTGAAAACAAGGTTTCAAGTTCATCAATGACCGGTTTCAAACTGACTTCATTCATGGTTCTTACTCCTACTGAACACTATATGTGCTCGATTTAGTTAAAAAAAAGTTCCTGCACCGAAACACCAAAGAAGTTGGAAATGCGAACCTTCACTTCATCACGGGGAACCCGTTCATCTCGCTCATACATGGCATAAGAAGATTTGGTGATCCCAAGTTCCTTGGAAATTTCGTCTTGGGTTCTGCTTCCACGCAGTTCCCGAAGTTTCTTGCCAACACTCATATTTGCACATCCTTTCTTCAGAATTAGAACAGCCAAAGCCCCAACAAGCAATTTCCGGGCGGTCATATCTTTTACATGGGGATTGATACCCAATACCCGAACCCATAAACCGGGGGCGCTCATGTTGTCGCTGTTGCCCTGCCATCATCAGCACCGGTGGGGCGGTTCCGGTGGACGGGCCATCAGGCCCGTTTCGGCTTATTCAGCATCCATGTATTTTGCGGAAACCTTAATCATTGATTCTGCAACCGCTTTATCGGTTACACCCCGATAAGTTTTATTGAACAGTATATACACAAGACTAAAGGTTATATCATCAGAAGAATCATAGGCAACTTCAAGAGTAGCTTCCGGGCAATCTTCCATAGTCTTTTCGTGGGGAAGGGTAAAAGCGTGGGGCACACCATAAGTAGTAAGCATTTCATCCAGTTTTTCAAGCAAGGTATCATCCATATCAGGGTGTCCTTCACGATCCTTAATGGTGACATAGGTATCAAAAACATGAACCTTCATTTTCAAATCCTCCCAATCAGTTCGTGCACCTTTTGTGCTCGTCTGATTATCATTATACACGATATGTGCTCAAAGTCAAGCACAACCGAACACAAATTGTGCACAAAGAAATGTGTTACTAATTGTGCACATCGACGGATTGACTTTGTGCACATAATGTGTATAATAAATTATAGAAAGACTTCTGAAAGGGGTGTACTTATGCCGAAGTTTTCTGATCGGTTCAAGCAATTACGAACCGAACGCCGCCTATCTCAACAGAACTTGGCGGATCAGCTTGGTTTTTCTAAAAGTAGTGTAAATATGTATGAACGGGGCGAACGGGAACCGGGCCTTGAATCTATGGAAACCATTGCTGACTATTTTAATGTTGATTTGGATTACCTCATGGGGAGATCAGACATTCCGAACCGGAATGATTGGTTGAAAAGTATCAATAAATCTGTGGTGGTTGAACCTTCACAGCCACAAATGAAGTTTGATAACATCATCCCAATTTCTACAAAGCGTTTCCCATTACTTGGTGACATTGCGTGTGGAAAACCCATCATGGCAAACGAAGAAAAAGAACTGTATGTAGAAGCCGGGGCCAACATTTCTGCTGATTTCTGTTTACGGGCCAAGGGTGATTCCATGATCGGGGCCAGAATCTATGATGGGGATATTGTTTTCATCAGGAAACAGGAAATGGTGGACAATGGTGAAATTGCCGCTGTTATCATCGAAGATGAAGCAACCCTGAAGCGGGTGAATTATTTCCCTGAAAAGAACCTTCTGATCCTGAAGGCTGAAAACTCCAAGTATGAAGATTTGGTTTATACCGGGGAACAGTTGGATCACATTATCATCCTTGGAAAAGCCGTGGCCTTCCAAAGTGATGTAAGATAGGCGGTGGCGGGATGAAGAAGTTCTTGAAAGGCGTAGTTGGGTACTTTCTTGGAACAGCAATGTTTGTTTATACTGCGTGTATCTTCATGGAACCTAATCTTCTTCCGGTGTTTGTCCTTATGGACGCTATCTGTGCTTTGATTTTATTTCTGATTTTCCGAAAGCGAAAACCGAAACCGGCAAAACAGAAGGCCCTACCCAAAACAGAACCCACCATTCAGGTTCATTCCAACCTAAACCCGGAACGGGCTATTAAATCCATGCCGGGGGCCTACACCGTAGCAGAAGCCAAAAACCATGTGCGGATTGTTCAAGATTGTTTGAACATCTTTGAAAAGACGAAGAACCTTGAAACATTCTTTTCCCGGTATGAATATGGTATGCAAATAGCCCTGACGGTGGATCAAGCGGCCAAGGCCGGGATCATCCCTTACACATCTGATCTTCCAGCTTCTTTCTTCAAGGCGGCTGATAGTCAGAAAGAACGGGTTTTGTTGGATTCCTATTCCGATCAGAAAGCCAAGATTGATGAACTGAAAACCGCAAAGGCCAAAGCCACCCATTGGAACCGGTATCTGAACACCCTGAAAAAATACGAAGATCAATATTCCATGAACTCTGATTCTGAATATCCTGAAGTTCTGGAACAGGTCAAAGGTGAACTTGCCAAACTCGATCTGTCCACATCCGTTCCGCCGTCCAATCCCTGAAAACACAGGAAAATCAAGGCTTTGGAACAGGTGGAACAGATAAAGCGCCGGTTCTCTATATACTCTTTTTCTTTTATATTTTTTTATCTACTCTTTGAAGTAATATAATATCTGTTCCAAGTGTTCCATTCTCTCAAAGCCACATCCCGCAAGGATTTTAAGCGGAACGGATATGGAACAAATGCAAAAAAAAATGACCGCCCCCGGTCTTGCACACCGGAAGCGGTCAGGCGAAACAAACCCTTTTGAAGTTAATGTTTCAAAGCCCTTTGAACATTATATCACATGGGGTTTAGCTTTGCCATACCCAATTTTGAAAGTTCAGGTGATATAATGCGAAATCCAAACGGGTATGGAACGGTTGCAAAGCTATCAGGCCAACGCCGCCGCCCATACATTGTGAAGAAAACCATAGGTTGGAATGACAAAGGCCATCCCATCTATGACATTATCGGCTATGCTGAAACCCGTGAAGCCGGGAACATCATGCTTGCTGAATACAACCGTGATCCTTGGGATGTTGACCGGGCCAAGATCACCCTTCAACAGCTTTTTGACCTCTGGAAAGAAAAGAAGGCCCCGAAGCTGGGGGAATCCAACCGTTCTTCCCTCTGTTCAGCGTTCAAGCATTGTTCAGCGTATGTGAACAAGCCTTATAAGCAACTGCGATCCTACCAAATGCAAGAAACCATTGATGGTTGTGGGAAAGGGTACAGCACCCAAGCGGCCATCAAGAACCTGTGGGGCCACCTTGACCGGTTCGCCCTTGAAATGGATATAATAAACCGGTGCTTCTCTGAACTGCTGACTTCTGATCCAATACCGCCCACCAGCCGCCTTCCGTTCACCAATGATGAAATCAAAACGGTGTGGGAACATCAGTCTGATCCTTGGGTTGATACTGTTTTGATCTTGCTATATTCCGGGTGGCGTATCTCTGAATTTTTGAATCTGAAACCTGAAGATATAGACTTGAAGGAAGGCACGATGAAGGGCGGCACCAAAACGAAAGCCGGTAAGAACCGCATTGTTCCCATCCACCCAAAGATCAGGCCCTTGATTGAACGGCGGCTTGCCGAAGGTGGCCCCCGGCTGATCAGCTACAACGGGAAGATTTGCAATCAAACCCAATACCGGATATTTTGGGCGGATATTATGAAGACCCTGAAGATGAACCATACCCCGCACGAATGCCGCCACACCTTTGAAACCAAATTGGATAGCGCCGGGGCCAACCGGAAATGTATTGATTTGCTCATGGGTCATGTGTCCAAGGACACGGGAAACCGGGTCTATAATCACAAGACTTTGGACGAACTGAAGGCCACCGTGGAACTGATTCCATAGGGTTCAAACCGGTGAACATTTTAGGCCGCTGAACGCTGAACTATGCACACATTAGTAACAAGAAAACCCCGAACCCCTGAAAAATCAAGGGTTCGGGGTTCGTCTGTTTTTATTGCACCATAAATATTTCTACTCTGCAACGCTCTGAAGCGCCTGAATACTGAACATTTCAGCCCTTTGAAGTTCGGTGAAATCGGGGTTATTAGTAACATAGTAGAAACACGCAAAAAAGGCCCTTCCAGCTTGAACCGGAAGGGCCTTTTCTCATGGTCAGGTTTTGGTGGCGTAGTCAAGGGAAATCCACCCGGCACCGCTTTTCAGTTTGCCCCACTTGGCCGCACCTTTGCCGGTGCTTTCAGCCACGATGGTATAAATACCGGGCTGGATGTAGCCGGTTGCACCGTAGTTTGTGCCGGGGCCTTTACGGATATTCAGGTTGGTGATCTTCACCCGCACAAGGTAAGGGGTCACGGTGGCCCCTGTGGTGCCGCCTGTGGGCTTTTCTGCGGTTGGTGGTGTAACTACTACCCCACCACCATTGGAAGCGCCCTGAAGCCTTCTGTTGACTTCTGCGGCAATCTCCCCGTGTCTGGAATAAAGATATTCCCCCGGACAGGCTTTGTTGGCGAAGTCACGATGAACGGTCATGTTGCATCCGTTCCGATGATTCACACGGTCATTCTTGTTCGTACTCCACACCAACTTCTTGATCCCGTTGCGCTTGCAAATATCCGTTACCAAATCCAACAGGGCCGCATAAGCCTTGGCGGTGACGGCGTAAGGGTGGGTGGTGTCAGAAGCAACTTCAATGGTGATTGCCCGGTTGTCATTGGTGCCGTTGCTGGAACACCAAGAACGATCCTTTTCATCCACGGAAAGGCCAATGGAACCATCCTTACCAACAACATAGTTGGCGGAACATTGCCGGTCTGTGGTGGCGAAATAATCACATCCCTGTTTTGCTGTCCATTGCCCAACGATACAATGAATCGTGATGGTGTCAATGGCGTGGTTCCGGGGGCTGGTTTTGTTTTTCGTGATCCGGGTATAGGTTGCAAGGGCGGAATTACTCATGTTCGGTATCTCCTTTCACCTGAAGAATGGCCTTGAACTTGGTGAAGGCTTCCACGATGTACTTACAAGAAACCATCAGCACAGCGCCCACAATCACCAAATCTGCAAAGATTTCTGTGTATTCCTCCGGGATTGCCCACCCAAGCTGATCCGCATAAATGGGAAGGGTGGTGATTGCCACACACAGCAAGGTCAGGCCCGCAACGAATGTGGCAACCTTCAGCCCGGAATTGATCATCTTCTGTTTGTCGAAGGGCTGAAGCAAAATCTTGATGTTGTAGTAAAGGGAAAAGGCCACATTGGACAGGTACGCACACAGGAAGATCAGCATGGCCCACCCAATATTGATCAGGTTGTTCAAAACAGCGTTCAGCATTTTTCAAATCTCCTTTGCATCGTTATAGATTTCCGGGCCGTACAGCTTCCGAAGTTTAATCCGGTTTTCGGCTTTGGCTTTGGAATAGTAAAACCCGGTTGCGGTTGCCAGTTCTGCGAACACGGCGGGGATCAGATAGGCCAGCGGGGAAAGGTCTTTGGTTTCCTCAATCATGTGAAGCGTGAAGGCCGTTACCCAAATGGTAACGGCCCCCACAATAAACAGGATCACCTTTGAAGTTTCAAACCGTGGCTTCTTTGGAATGTTTCGGCGGTTCACCCGTCAACACCACCCGTAATTCCATCAAGGCGGTGGTGGGCGGATTTGGCGGACTGTTCCACGGCCACAAGGCGTTCCCGCAATTCCTGAACTTCACCCTTGACATTCTTCATGTCAGATTTGATTTCGGACACTCCATCCCCGATGTTTTCCAGCTTCACAATCACGGTGGTAAGCTGGGCGGTTTCCTCGGCGGTGTCTTTCTTATCGTTGCGCTTCAGGTTGGAAATACCGGAATACAAGGCAAAGGAAACCGAAAGAACAGAAATCACGATGGACAATTCAAGCGTCATTGTTTACCTCCCATCAGGCCCCGATCAGGGCGGCGATATAGCGCAAATCCTCAACAGGGCCGTTGTAGAAGTCATGATTCCAAATCCAATGATCTTCCTGTTCCGGGCGCTTGTACTTTTGGCAACGGGGATCATCCCAAATTTTCCCCCACCGGGCGTTGTGTCCGGGGGTCTGCTTCATCAGCGTTGCGGTGATCCGGTTCAGAAGTTCGCCCCGTTCCTTGCCCATGCCATCATCATTTTGGGTAAAGAAGTCATAGGCGTTTTGGCTGGTTACGGAACACACCGGAAGATCATTCAGAATCAAAAAACCACCCTGACAATTCAGGATGGTTCCATACCGAATGTTCACTTGTCCGCAAATTGCTTTGAATTTGGCCCGCTTTCGACACACATAGATTTTGTACTCCATTAAGCCGATTCCTCCCAACCATATACACCGGGTTCCCACACATTGGCATCCGCTGTGGAAACCCAATGTTTACTGTTATGGCTCACTTTTGCCCCCTTGGAATAAGCGTCATGCGCTCCTACCGGTTGGCTCCATTCCGGCCATTCTTCAGCGGGGTCATTTGTCTTACTCCACAAACTGGAAGCGGCTGTGGGTGTCCAATCCGCTTGGGAAGTGTGCGCCTGAACACACTTGTAAAGGGCGCCTTGGTAGCGGCGAATCTGCCCTACCGTGTAGGCCACAGGGAAAGCCCATTCAGCGAACAGATCAGCGTGTTCAGCCGCCGTGGTGGGGTCAATGCTCCCGGCTTCCGCCAAGGTGACAAAGACGATTCCACCGGCTTCTGTGGCCTTGGTGATCTCGGTTCCTGCGTCCGTTTCCTCCAAACTCACGGTTTCCAGTTCGTCCATAGCGGCACGGCCCAACAAATGGTAAGCCACACCCTCAAAAACAATGCCCGAAGCATCATGCTCCGGGCAAAGGATGTAGCAACCATTTTCGGCTTTTTTGATGTAGTTCAGGTTCTCGGTCAGGCCGATACCGGCCCCGGCTTTGATGATTCTAAACATTGTCCACCTCCGAAAAAGATTGCATGGTAAAGCCGCCGCAACCGTAGCAACCGGCCATGATCGTTGAAGTTCCGGTAATAGGCGCTTTGGCACTCCATGTATTGTTCTATGTCAAAGAAGGATCGTTTTCCCTCTTTGAACTCTCTGTGAAACAGCTTTAGTTTTCGCCTTGCCCGTTTCACTCCATCCCGGCTTCCATTCGCCTTGATCTTGCCGGTTTCGGTAAGTGTGAACCGGGCTTTGCAGAACCGGAACGGCTTTGTAAGCGGGATCACCTTACACTTGCGCTTGTTCACTCGGATTCCAGCGGCTTCAAAACGCCTTACAATTTCATGGCCCATCAGCTTTGCTTCATCCACCGTGGGAAAGAAAGCGTAGTAATCATCCATGTAATGACCGGCACAATGAACACGGGCCTGACACTTGATCCATTGGTCAATTTTGCTTGGTAACGCCACCATTTCCTGTTGGGAAGGCTCCACGCCCAAAGGCATACCCCGGCCCGGTGTCGGGCATGGGGAATATTGAATCACAGTATCAGCCAAGTTTTGAAGTTCAGGATTCAAAATCAATTCCCGGTGCCGCTGATATAACAGGGCATGGGAAGCATTTGGAAAGAACCCTTTCAAATCCAACAGCAACACAGCACCTTCCCGGCCATATCGCCGGTAATGCCATCCAAGCTGTTGTTTGATCCGTTTGAACTGCCAATGAAGGCCCTTTCCCTTTTGGCTTGCCCCGTTGTCATAGATCATGGAAGGTGAATACAACGGGATCAGGACTTCATTACACAGGGTTTTGTGGATTTGTCGATCCGTAATGTGCGGGGCATCTATCGGGCGGATTTTTCCCCGTTCCCGAAGGGTGAAATGGGAACAGGATTTGGGCTTCCAAGTCTGTTCCAACACCGTTCGCCGCCGTGTTGCCGTACCAGAAAACAGGTGGCCTTCAAAGTTTTGAACACTTTGCTTCCACCGTACCCCGTTACAGCACTTTTTCCCGTAGAAGAACATCTTCCGATAGGAAAATATTTTATTCGTTGGCCCAAGGCTATCACACCGGGCCTGTTTTCGTTCCAACCGCTTTGCTTTGCGGCGCTGGAACCTTGCTTCATGCCGTTCTTGGCTTGTCATAATAAAAGTATTCGCCCCTTGTACAAATATGTTGTAGGGTGCCGTCTAAAATGCTTTGCTCTTACACATGAAATGGGTTAAGGCACAATCGCCCACCATGCAAGAAGCGTCCGTGTAAGGGCATCAAAGGGCAGTTTTAGGGATTTACACCCAAGGAAGCGCAACTCCTTTTACATCGGTCGTCTTTCACCTGAAAAGCCGTTTGCCTTCTGTTACTACATTTGACCGTGTATATCTGCAAAATCCGGGCCGCAACCCACCAGAATTATTGGCATTGTTATTGTTGTTGTTGCCATCCGTCCAGACAATAACGAAATTGTTGTTGTTATTGTAATTAGGGGAACGAAGGCCCCACCAAACCGCCAGAGGACACATTAACAGTCACGCACCTAATAAGAAATCATTTCTGTTTTGCTGTTACATTTTTGATTGCCCCTTTCAGAAGTTCGTTTTCTTTGTCGATCAGTTCACCCAAGTTTTGGGCCATCTTATCCAGCTTTTCCATTGCATCCTGTGACTTCACCGGGTTCCCCTTGGAAGTGGTAAAGGCCCCTTCCGGGTTCTGGTTCAGAATCAGGTAAACATGGGTCAAGCGAACATCCAGCGCCATCAGGGAAGCCCGTGCTTCAAGAAGATGGGCCTTCCTCATTTCAATGCGCTGGTTGTCCGAAGGAAAGATACTGTTGGCCTTCTCTGCATGGTCGATGATCTCACCGGCCAGCTTTGCCACCGGCTCCGCAATCAACCGGGAATACCGGGCTGAAAGACGGGTCAGGAAGTTCAGGGTTTCAACATAAATCTGATTGGCCGTGTTGATGAACTCGGCCTTGCTTGTGGTTCTCTTTTGCTTCAGGACAGACATTTTCAGTTATACCCCTTTGGGTGAATTATCGACATTGATCGTTCCTTCCGCCTTTTCCACTTCTTCCAAGTGTTTCAGAAGAACAAATTCAATGTAATTGGTAATGGATCGGTGTTCACGGGTTGCAAGCGCCCCAATCTTGTCAAAGACTTCATCAGATAGGCGCAAGGTGAAAACACGCTTGTTTGTTGCCATACAATACCCCCTTCAAACAGGCTTATGGATATTGTATGGCTGATTTTGTCCGGTGTATGCACTCAAAAGACAGTCAAATGATAGCACTTTGCCGGAAAGCCCCCATTTTCAAAAAATCGTCGGGCGGCTTACGCCGCCATTATTATTTTTATTTGGGGTTCCCTCCCGGAACCGCCGCCTTTCGGCGGCGGGATGGGGGCGGGATCATCCTGCGGGGGATTAGGCGGCAAAGCCGGGCCGCAACCCACCAGAACGATAGGCATAGCCACTGCCGTCGCCGCCACCCGTCCAGACAATAACGAAACTGCCGTTGCCAGTGTAATAAGGGGAACGAAGGCCCCACCAAACCGCCGTGGTGACGGCGGTGTGATTATTTGCAATCTTGGTGTTACCAGCTTTGTAATAATCATACTGAAGCTGGTAATTTTGTTCGTACTGATTGGCGTAGCTTCTTGTGCCAAAGACTTCAAACTCGGAAAGATCAAACAGGTAATCGGTAGTAGTTGTAACATTACCGGAACTGTTGCTTGCATTGCCCGTGTTATCGGTGTACTTAGTCACGGGTTGCATCACAGCACGAAGGTCAGGCGGAAGCGCCGCCATCAAACTGTTTGCCAAGGGGCTTGTGGGGGTTCCATCATTACCATAAAGGGTTTTCCGCTTATAGCAAGCGTTCCAACCACCGCTGTTCGTGTTGCTGGTGTTCCAACTGAAATAACCTGTGCCGGAAATATTAGTGTTGTATTTGCTGTCACACAGGGCAACAGCGGCACTCCCAATTTTTCCGATCTGAAAATGGATCTTATTCCCGCCTTCACGGGCCGAATTGTGATTGAACCCCAAAATGAAAACATTGACCGCCAAATTGGAAAAAGTGGTGTTACCCACCTTACCATTGATCTTGATTTCCTTCATATCACCAACGGCCCAATAGTTGGCTCCCAAACCTGCGGAACTGACTTCCCGGATGGTTGCCCAACTGTTATCGTTCAGAACCTTGGTAGGCAATGTCACTTCAACGGAACAGGTCTTATTGGCCGGGGCCGTGTGGTTGGTGCCAGCGGCCACGCTGACGGTGATTGTAGCGCTTCCTTTGGTCTTGGCGGTAACAGTTACCACCGAACCGGAAACACTCACAGAAGCCACCGTGGGGGCGCTGGAAGTGGCCGTGATTGTGCCGTTACCGGCTCTTGTCACGGTGATGGTGTCCGTGGTCTTTGCGGCGGTCAGTTTGATGGAAGTCTTATTCAAAGACAAACTACCAGCGGCCTTGGCAATGCTCCAAGCAACCGTTTTGGCCCCGGTGCTTCCATCAGCCCACTTGTAGTTCGTTTTCGGCGTGAAGGTGGCATTGTAGGAACCGGCGTTCGTGCCGCTGGTAGTTCCTCCAAGCGTCATTTTCCCGCTGTCATAGTTGTTCCAAGTGGGGCTTTGGGCCGAACCGGTATAAGTAAGGCTGTTGCTCTGCGTGGGGATCGTCATGGTAGCGGCGTTGATCGTCCAAGTCACTTCCTTGGCGGTCTGCGTACCGTCTGCCCATTTATACTGCCCCTTGGGTGTGAAAGTGGCCGTGTAGGTTCCCGCATTGGTGCCGGTAGTCACGCCGCCCAAGGTCAGCGCATCGGGGTTATAAGCGTTCCAAGAAGGGCTTTGGGCCTGTCCGTTATAGGTCAGGGTGCCATTCTGCGAAGGAAGAACATTGATGGTATAGACGATACCGGACACAGCATCCAAGGCCGCATTTGCGGCATCCTGTGCGTTCTGTGCGGCTTCCACACAGGTTCCGATCTGGTTCAACAGATACGGGTGGGCGGTCTGATCAAGGTTGTGTTCGCTCACCTTGTTTTGGGCCGTACCTTTGGGGTCATAGTTCATGTCGGGAAGCTGTTCGGCGGGAACCTTACCATCCACCAGATCAGCCTTCCCGGATTGACCTTTCTGAAGGGCTTCAACGGCATCCGCATTGGCCTTCATTTGGGTATCAATCTTATCCATGTTTTCATTCTGAACCCCTACATCATAAAATTCAGATTCAAGGGGTTTCGTCAGCTTGTAGTTGGTTGTTTTATTCGCCATTCTTCAAAACCTCGTTTCTCAACTGATTATGGGTATAGGCGGCAAGCTGGGCATGGGTGAACCGCCCAAGTTCCGCATGGGTGTTATAAAGCTGAAGCAAGGTCACAACCATGTTTTGGGGAACAACCCGGTTCAGCAAAGATTCAACATCATTGAAGTTGTTCTTTGCGGCCAACCCGATTTTCACAAGAAGCTGATAGGTGCCTTCTTCCACATCAGCGGAATAGTTTCCCTTCCCGCACAGCGTTTCAAGGATGTTCCGAAGCTGGGGCAAGGTGTACGGAAGTTCTTCATTGATCCGGGTCAGAATACGGAACCGGCGATCTTCAAGACTGTCCGTGCCTTTGGGGGTGATCCCCAAAATCTTTTCCCATCGGGAAAGGCCCATGTTTCCAGCGGTGGGAATGAACTGGTTATCAAGAAGATCATCCGTGGTGTTCCACGCCTTTTCAATTTCCGGCTGTTCGCTCCCCGTGATCCCCTGAAACTCCGCATAATCACGAATGACATAGGGAAGATAATCAATCAGTTTGCGTTCCATGCTCCCGGCCCCCTTATCCGTTGATCACGATGGTTCCCGGCTCAATGGTTCCCAAAACCGGGATGTGGTCAAGGGTCAGGGTACAGTTCGCCGCTTCACCGTTGATCTTGGTGTTGGCAATATCCAGAATACCGGTGATCCCCAACAGGCGGCTTTCCACCTGACTGATACGAACCACAAGGGCTTCATTCTGGTCTGCCCAACTTTGGGCCAGTTCCAAGAAGTAACCGTTGATTGCTTCTGTGACATAGGCGGAAACATCATCCCAACTCCATTCCCGCTGATAGTACAAATCGAAGGAAAGGTTGATGGTATCTTCACCCACGCCTTCAACCCTCACCACATGGCCGATGGGGGCAATGCCCACACCTTCACCAGCGTTCTGAAGGGGGTCAACTGCGGTCTGCACCTGATCCACAAGGGTTTCCGAAGGCTTCTTGAAGGAACTGTTGATGATCACCAGCTTCACGGTTCCGCCCACGGTCAGCTTGCTATTGGCTCCCGCCGCATACACGGCATCCAACCACGCCTTGATTTCCTCGGACACACCGGAAAGGCCGCTGATCCAAGTGTCGGTTCCCGTGGGCGGGATCAGCTTGGCCGGGTTCAAATCGCTGTTCCAAACCCGATATACCTTCACACCGCCAACGCCGGGAATGGCGTTCACCTTTTCCAGATAATCCGCACGGTTGCCGCCGAAGGCTTGGGCATTCAGGCTATCCATGTAACGCTGTCTGAAAACCTCGGTATCTTCTTCATCTTCACCGGGGATCACCACGGCGGAAATGGAACAGGTTTCAAGCCCGTCCACATACTCAATGGGAATCACCGTTCCGGTGTAGTCATTACCGGCTTCACCAGCGGTTTCACAGGTGATTTCATAGTTGCCGCTTCCACGGTCAGCCGAAACATAATAGTTCAGTTCCCCGATGGAAAAGCGGGTGTTCATGGGAAGGTGCAAGGTGGTTGGTGTAATGCTCAACTGCAACACGGCGGGGCTTGCCGATTGCGGTTTCAGGCCCCTTTCTGCCGCCCTCAAAATGAGATAAGGGCGGGTTGCGGTGTCCGCAAAGGTTTCATTCAGCACCGTATCAAGGGCAATATAAAGGTTCTGCAATTCCACGGCGGCGGGGGCATCACCGCACCAAACCAACGAACCTTCACGGGTGTCCAAATTGCCATTGATGGAAAGCGCCTTCTGAAGCATCCGGGAAAGGATTGCTTCATAGGTCTGTGCTTCATACATCAGATTTCAACCCCCAATTCTGCATTGATTTCACCAAAAATGCTGACTACCGTGAAGGTAGTCAGCACTTTCTTTTTGTTCACCGTAAATTCAAAGTTCTGAACCGCCGTGATCCTATCATCCTGAAGCAAGGCTTCACGAACCCGGCGTTCAATTTCGGGAATACAATATTCCACATCTTTTCCGATCAGATTATGAAGTTCAACCCCATAATCCCAAGAATGGATCAACCATTCATAGCGTTCCGTGTTCAGGATCAGGAAAACCGCCTGTTCCACGGCTTGGATTTCATCAATGGTGCCGATGATGGTCAGGTTATCATGGTTCATCCTGAAGGTACGGCTTGGAAGGGTTTCAATGGTGAAATCCTGTTTAATATCATCCTGCACTTGCGGAATCATCATCAAGCCCCCTTTACTCGGTCAATGACCACGAATTTTTTTCCTTGCTGAACCCGGATCAGAAGCACCTTTTCACCGGCCTTCAAAGCGTTGTGAACCTTGAAGGTTTTCTTGCCAACATAGGCGTGTTTGTGGGCTTCATAAGCCGCCGCACCAGAACCGCCGCCCTTGTCCTCGGTGGTATGGTTTACTGTCATATCAACTTCAAAATCAGTCACATTCCGGGTCAGGATCAGCATTTTGGAAGTGTAGATGGATTTCTGATCCACCTGAATTTTCAAGGGTGAAGCGGAAAGGACAGTTCCAAACAGGATGTTCACCGGTTTCCCGGCTTCCACAGCTTCCACCGCCGCCCGTTTCACCACTTCAACAGGATTAGGCAATAAATTCACCCCCGATCAGGTCAAGTTCCATCATGTGTTCATCACCCCTGAAGGTGTGGGTAACTTTGTTCACCACCATGTAATTGTTGGTGACAATATCGCCAAGGTTCAGGGCCACCACCACGGCGCTTCCAGCACGAACCCGCACATCACCGAAAGCGTTCTGAATGGTCAGCTTGCGGGTTTTCTGATCGTACAGCTTCAACAGGGCATCCGCCTTGGCGGAAGCGCCTGTTTTGGTCTGAACTTCTTCAAAATACTGAAGAACACCCCATTGGTTCATTTTCGCCCCGTCCTGTGCAATGAACAATTCCCGTTTACCGGTTTTTTCATTGTTATAGGCCAGTTTGATCTTGTTATAGGTCTGTTCATCAATACTGGATTCATAGCTGAAGTTTTCCCCGGTTTCTTCATCAATCAAAAGGTTTAGCTTCATGGTGTTGATATTTTTCAGGGTCAGTTTCCCGGCATCGTCATACAGAACATAAAGCTGTTTGGTATTCATCAGGGTTTCATCAAGGGCGTTCTGGATCATGTCAAACAGCGTTTGGTTTTCTTCCACGATGGTTTCAAGGGTATAGCCGGTATCTTCCACCGTGCCAAGGTTCAACCGGAAATCTGTTGCAATGCGCTTCAGAAGGTCAGAAGCCTTCAAACCTTCTTCCGTGATGGTGTCCTTGTTCTTCAGATAGCGCAACTGATCATAGGCCACAACATCAATGGTGCCGCCCTTGTCACGCTTCTTCTTGAACACAAAACCATAGAACATGGCGGTTCCGTTCACAGTCAGCTTCACCGGATCACCTTCAGCAAAGTTCAGCCCCGGCCCCTTGACAACGGTGAACTCCAACTTGCCGGGGGTTCCCTTACGCTCCAAGGTCAACTTTGCGCCTTCCTCGACAACGGGGAATTGAATGGTGCTGTTATGCTGGATGAACAATTCAACTGCCAAACGGAATCACCCCTTTCAGGAAGGCAAAGTAAGAACCTGACCGGGATAGATCAGGTTCGGGTTCTTGATTTTGTCCTTGTTCAGATTATAGATTTTCGTGTAATCGGCCCCGTTGCCCAACTGCTTCTTGGCAATGTTCCAAAGACAATCCCCGGCCTTCACCGTATAGGTGGCGGCTTTCGGGGCCGTAGTGGTTGGGCGGGGTGCCGCCTGAACCGTTGCGGTGGCGGTTCCCCCGGAAGTCTTGGCCGGTTGCACGGTCACGGTCTTGGTGCCGTAGGCTCTATATTGTTTCAGGTTGATCTTCACCTTCACATCAAAGCCTTCACCGGCATCATCGGTGATTTCATAGGTTTCAAGGCCAACGGTCAGATTGGTGTAATGGAACATCCCGCCACCGGGCTTCTGCCGGTTCAGGATGAATTGGAACGGGGTCTTGCTCACCTTCAGCCGTTCAAACAAGGACAGGTAATAGGCGGCGCTTTGCGCCCCGCCGTTGCTGAAGGGATAGGACACTTGGGGAAGAACCAATTCAAAGGACACATCCGAAAGGCCAGCGGCCTTCAGAATGTTGATTTCCTCCCCGTTGATCAGGGTCATGGTCTTGTTCTGGTTGTTGATCTTCACCGTCACCTTGGAAGGGGTGATGGGCATAAGCGCTCCCGCCATATACAGTTTATACGCCATTACTCATGCACCCCTTCTTCAGAAACTTCCAGCTTTTCCGCAAAATCATTGGCCCAAGCATCCATGATCCCATCCAAATCAGCATCCTTGGAAATGTGGTTTTCATTGTGCTGTTCAACCTTGATTTCAGCGGTAGTAAACCGGTTGATTGCTTCACGCTCTGCAATGTCACGAAGATAGGCCAAATCTTCTTCAGCAATATCCAAGGCATCAGCGGTGGCCGCTGTGTTGTTTGCAATATCGCCGGTGTTCCCGTAAATGCTATCAAGATCATTGCCAAGGTTGAAGGCATCCAAAGAATCAGCCCCCATAGAATCCAAGGCGGAAAAATCAAACATACCGGAAACCTTATCGGCCACGCCATCACCCCAAGCGGCACCGGAAGCAAAGGCATCAGCGGCCCAACCATCTTGGAAGGTGTCAAAGGTAGACATTCCTTCATTGAAGGCATCGGCAACGCTTTTATATTCCTCAACATTCCCATAGGCTTCAGCGGACTTGGCCGCATATTCGCTTGCTTTGCTGGTGATCCCGGAATAGTCGAACTCAACGAAGGGCAACTTGTTCAGGGCTTCACAGATACCGGCCACAACTGTAAGGGCCGTAGAAAGAAGGTTATAAAACCACCCCTGAACATTGGAAATGACATTATGGAAGGCGGTTCCGATATTGGAAGCACAAGCCCCCAAAGCGTTCCAGATACCCAAGGCGATATTCGCCACGGACAGGCCAAGGTTTTTGAAGAAGGAAATCACAACCATGATTCCCCCGCAAATCACACCGAAGCCGCTATTTGCAATTCCGGTGAACTTGGCAACTGCCGCACACGCCGCATAGATAGCCGCAATGACGGCGATAATCAGAAGGATGATCCATGTAAGGGGGCAAGCCAAAAGCGCCGCATTTAGGCCCTGCTGGGCCACCGTAGCGGTGAAAGTGGCTCCCGCTTCCATAGCGGTTGCCGCCGCATGAACGGCCTTGGCCGTTGCCTGAATACCCATAATAGCGTTTGTCACCAGCGCCACGCCGTTATAAATCAGCATAGCGGCCACAATGCCCATGATAATAGGTTGAATCCAACTCCAATTATCAACAATCACCGAAGCAACAGAAATCAGAATATCCAACAACGAAGAAGCCACATTTGCAACCCCCGCAAGCCCATTGATCAGGGCCGTGGTGACTTGCTGGAACTTGGTGCTGTTGGCAATCTGGTTGATTTTGGTCAGAATCGGGGCAAACATGGAAAGGGCCTGATTTTTCATCCCGGCCCAAATCTGCGCCCAAGTCTTGGGCATGGAATCAAACTTTGCGTTGGTTTCGTCCGCCATAGCAAACATGGCGTTCTTCACCACTTCAGCCGTTACCTTGCCTTCCTGTGCAACCGTCTTGATGGAACTTTCCGCAATCCCCATATACTTTTCAATGGCTCTTGCGATACCCGGCGCACCGTCCAGAATGGAGTTCAGTTCTTCACCACGAAGCGCACCCGCCGCCATTGCCTGTGTAAGCTGGATCATGGCGTTGCTTTGCTCTTGGGCCGTAGCGCCGCCAATAACAAACTGCTTGTTCACCTGCTCCATGAAAGCAATGACCTGATCCATGTCACCGTTGAAGGCGTTACCGGCGTTCAAGCCAAGTTTCGCAACGGCGGAAGCGGTGTCAAAGTAAGCGGATCGGGAACGCTGGGCGGAAGCCATGATCTTCTGTTCCAGCACATCCACAGAACCGCCATCATCCACCAGCAGATTCAACCGGGCCTTAGTGCTTGCCAATTCATCCGAAATGTTCAGCACTTTATTGATCCCGGCGATACCACCAGCGGCAACAGCGATCTTCTTGATGGTGGACAGAAGCCCATTGGCGGAATTGCTACCCCCACGAATGGAATTGTTGAACTTCTGCTGTTCGTTGTTGGCTTGTCTGATATTTTCTTCAATGGCATCAAAGGCGGTTCCCGCTTTCGCCCATTCTTCACGGGCTTCCCGAATTGCCGCCGTGTCAACGGCTCTACCGGAAGCCTGTTGCATAGCTTCAAAGGTGTTCAGCACAACCCCCATTGCCTTGTGCATACTCTGAAGGGGGCTGGTAACACCATCATAAAGGGCAACAGCGGCCCGGATAGTTCCCACAGGGATCACCACCTTTCTTGGAGAATAGCCGGGGCCTTAATGGTGTCGGCCCCGGCGCTGTTTGCGTTCAATTTCCTTCTGCTTCTTCTTTTCAGCTTCCACCCGAACATCAATGGCCGCAATGATGAAGGCCCGTTCACGCCGGGGCAAAGCATAAAAGGCGGAAGGTGTCAAATGAAGTTCGTGAAGGCAATAGTAAGCAATGTTCGCTTCACCATCACCTTCACAGATTAGTTTTTTGCTTCATCAACCTCATCCTGCATGGTGGTATCAAAACCACACACTTCCTGAATCTTGGTCAGGTATTCGGCATATTCGCCGGGGGTCAGCATGGTTTTCAGAAGGGCATCAGCGCCCATGACCTTGTAGCTGTCCTGAAGTTCCTTATCATTCAGATTGGGGAACACGGTACAAGCCACGGCCAGCTTGCCAAGGTAAAGATCATAGTCGGTTTCCTTCTGATACTGGTTCTTCTTGCCGGGAACCGGAACACGCTTGGCACAGGACTTCCGAAGGGCTTCATCCTCGGTGCCGGTGATGGTTTTGATCTCCCAAGGAATGGGGTTGCCATCCTCACCCAAGAAGCGTTTAGAAGCAACAAACTTGATGTTCTCAACGGGAACGGCGTTTTCAGCCAAAAAAGCGGACAGGCTCATGATTTTTTCCTCCTATATTTTGATACGAAAAAAGGCCCCGGCCCCTACCGAAGTAAGGCCGGGGCGCTCTGCTTACTGCATACCGGCCAAAAGGCTGAAGGTTTCGGGCATCTCGAAATCTTCAAAGGTGAAGTCCATATCTTCATCCAAGTATTCCGCATCAGCGTCAAACTTGGCAAGCAAGCCGCCATCCATGTTGCAATCCTTCAGGATCACGGTCTGACGGCCCACAGAAGAAGTGGGATCTTCATTTGTCACCTGAATGTCAAAATAGACATCCTCGCCGGTGTCCTTATAACGCTTCATCAGCTCACGGAAGATGGAAGTGTTATAGTGGAAGGTGGCGGAACCCGTACCCTTCCAGCCGGTGGCCTTATTGCCCTTGCCGGTCTTACCCAAAATGGGAACTTCCGTTTTGTTCTTCTCAAAGTTGGCTTCAAGGTTGATAGCCTGCATGAAGTTGTAACGGTTATCCCCGATGGTCACGAAACATTCAGCCAAGGAAGCGGAAACAGCATCCTTGGCGTTCATGATGGTTCTATCTGCCATGATGGTTGTACCTCCTTACTGAACATAGACGGTCATATAAAGCTGTTCCATAGCGTTCACGGGGGTCACATAATCAGTAACCACCACGGATTTCTTGGTATCGCCCTTTTCAACCGTCACATTTTCGCCGCTGAAGTTCTCAATGGCCCGAATATCCTGAAGTTCCGTGTGGTGCTTCACAATATCGTTCCAAAGGGAAATCCGGCCAGCGGCATCATTGGGAACCTTGCCAAGATACTTCTTGCCGAACAGAACGGCAATATCATTGGCGATCTGATCCAAAACTCGGATCGTCTGGTTGCTGGAAAAATCGCTGGACTTTTCATCCGTGATGGAAATGAAGCTGTTAATGTCAGTCAGGACACACACCGCTTCATCCACACGATGGAACATGAAGGAACCTTCCTTGATACCGTTTTCAAGCTGGGTCTGCGTGAAATCGGTGTCCACATCGTATTCACCATCATAGGTCATGTTGGTGGCGCTCTTATTGACCGCCGTTCCGCCAATCACGCCCGTAACCCAAGGGATCAGGGCGGTGGAAGTCTTGTCGGAAGTCAGGCCGTTCTTGACGCTCACAACGCCTTCATAGTCGGCCAGCTTACGGAAAAGAACCACCTGAAACTTCTTGCCCACATCATCACGCATACGCTTTGCGAAAGCCGCAAACAGGGCGGTGATGGTGGCCTTGCTCTCGGTGCAACCCATAGCGTTGAAGGTGTACGCTTCCGCCTGATCAAGATAGGTCTGATAGTCGGAATCGGCCACGGTGCCATTGGTGCCACTCGTCAGGGGCAAGGAAGCGGTCAAAGAAAGGGTTCCGCTGGACTTCCAATCCACATAGGCATTGGCCTTCAGATCGGTGATAGCGGTCACACCTTCCTGAAGATCAACCTGAACGGTTCCCAAGAAGGTTGCCACATCGAACAGCGGCTTCTGTTCTGTGGTGTTCTCATTCGCCGTGATAACGGTACGAAGATCATTACCACGGGTGCCGGGGTATTTGGCCGTTGCGTAGGTGTTAGCCGCCTTCACGCCGCTGGTGCCAAGGCGGAAGAAATGAACGGTTTTGGCGTGAAGGAAGATTTCACGCATGGGCTTCAATTCATCCGCCGTGTACGCATAGCCGAAAATTTTCTGACTGTTCTTGATAAAGTCAGCCTGTTCCACCGTGAAAATCTTGCCTTCAGGCCCCCAATTCATAGCAAGGGGGATGGTGACAATGCCACGGTCAGAAAGGGTGGCGCTTGCCTGCGCCACAGAAATGAAGTTGATATATGCACCGGGCAGAACCTTGTTCTGCACCAAGAAGGTGCCGCCGCCAAGGGCCATATTATTTCACCTTACCTTTCATAAAGTCATTGATCAGCCCATCAATCTGATCGAAGGTGTATTCCTTTCCATCTTCCAAAAGGACAGACAGAAGATCACGCCGGTCAGCGTAACGCCTGAAGGTCAACACCCGTTCTTTGGGGAATACCACCGGGGCCGTGATGGTCGGTTCCTGTGCGGTGGCGGCTTTCTTTCTGGTAGCCATTCAATCACCCTTTCTTTGGCTCCACAGTAGTTTCCAAGGTTTCCATTGCGGTTTCCTCGGTTTCTCTGCGAAGTGTCAAATTGTAGTTCACGAAGAAGTGAAGAACCCCGTCTTGCACTTCATAACTCATGGAAGTTCCGTGAAGCACATCCCCATTGGGAAGGGTGATGAACTCCAAACATTCCATCAAATCCCCGGCCATAGCGAACAGTTCAGCGTTATTTCTCCCGCTGGTTGGGAAATAGTGAACATCCAGCGGGTTCCGGTTCATGAATCGGTTCTTCTGCAACGGGGAAATGTCAGGCTTCAGGACAGCAATGAAAAAACAGGGTTCTTTGAAACCCTGTTCCACATCATTCTGATAGATTTTGTACCCGGCTCCAAAGGTGGCGTTCAGCTTCATGGCAACGCCTTTGATGATTTCATTGATCAACTGAACACCCCCTTCAAGGCTTCATACAACATATCATTCAGAATGGACGGGGCCAAAGTTTTCACTTCCTGTTCGGAAATCGTCAGCATAAACCGCCCCTTCACCCAACTTGCCTTCAGGGTCTTACCCAAGGCGGGAACATAGCGCCCCGGCGTTTGCCGGTGGCCGTATTCCACATAGGACGCATATTCCAAGTTGTTGATGATGGTCACGGTGTACTGATCCCCATGTTTTTCAATAGGAAGGATCGTCCAAGCGTCACGCAAGGAACCACCGCTATAACCGGCCCAATACTCTTGCTTGGCTTCATCCGTAGCATAGGACGGAACCACACCAACCGGGGTTCTTTTCTTCACCTTGTTCAGAAGGATTTGGGCAACCTTCTTGGCGGCATCCCGGCAAAGTCGATCCATGTCAACTTCCGAAAGCTGTTGAAGGCGTTCATCCAGCTTCTTCAATTCCCGGTAATCACACCGGCCCCATCTTGCCATCAGGCCCACCCCCTGAAGGGTTCAAGCATGATTTCTTGATGGTTGGAAAACACGCCCGGTTCACCGGAACGGGCATAGGTGAAGGTTCGTTCCACATCGTTTGGCCGGGTGACAACGATCTTGCATCCTGCGGGAACCTTCACATCCGGGGAAAGGAACAGCTTCACCACCTGTTGGGCGGTTGCCACTTCATCCCCATTGGTTGAAGTTAATGTTTCAAAAGACAGCTTGCACGGCTGATCCTGAAAAAGCGGCTTTTCTTCAGAATCCGTCAGGTGGGTGGTGGGATCGGTGACTTCCTCACGGATGAAGATAGAACACCGATCCTTCCACAACCGTTCCAAGGCGGTTCGCACGGCCTTATTTACCATACCAACCGCCTATAACGGTAGATTTCACCAATGCGCCCGTTGATCAGATAATCAATCAGGCTGTTCAACCTCTGTTCAGGGGTTGAACTACCTTCACCAAGGGCAAAGGTAATGTTGGTGTCACCTTCCTGAATGGATTTTACCGCCGCATCCAGATCAAACCCTTCAAGCTGTCCAGAACACTTCTTCATGTTCAGGTATTCGCCCACGGCCATAGAAACGGCCAGACTTTCCAACCCCTCCGGGATTTCGGAAAGGTTGGAAAGGTTTTTGATCCGCCATTGAACATTGTTCAAGGCAATATCCAACAGCGGATCATCAGCGGCCCCCGCCACGCCAAGGGCCGTTAGCATTGCAACCGCTTTATCACGCAACGGGGTTCACCGCCTTCCTTACGCCGCCGTGATTTCGTACCAACCCTTGGTCTTGGGGTTGTCACCGGAAGCGGGCGTGACCTTCACATAGCCGATACCGGAAGCGGCGTAATAGGTCTTATCGCTGGAAACCGTGGTGTCAGTAGTGACAGCGGCGGAACCGGTGATAATCTTCACCGCCTTGGCTTCATTGGTCATGGCCGCAAGGTAATACTTACGGGAATAAACCGTGTTGCGGCGGATATTGCCTTCACGCTCCTGTTCCACTTCCGTACCCTTCTTATTGAACAGGGTAACAGCTTCCTTGGTGGCAATAACCACCTTGCCGGTTTCAGCGTTCTTCTTGGTATAGATGTTGATACCGCCCACGGTGCCAACATAGCCCTGCTTGGCGTATGCTTCCACATACTTCAGATCGTCCTTCAGGGCCTTACGAAGTTTCGCCATATCAGCGGGGTTGACGAAGCCGAAGATGGTCACACCCTCAAGGTTTTCCAGATTCAGCATGGCCGCACCATCCACAAAGGCATCAAAGCCAAGGGCGGTGGTCACGATGGTCATGGTAGCCTCGTTGAAAGCGCCGAAAATGTCAGCGTTCACGGTGTTGAACATATCCGTACCAGCGTGACGGGTGCCGGTGGTAATGACCATCGGATCGGTCATGGCTTCCTCGTCATAATACTGGAAACGGTTCTGCGCCATCTGAATCCGGTATTCCTTTTCGGTGTAACCGGCTTCAATGGTCTTGGTGTTGCCAGCACCCATAGCCAGCTTTTCGGTGCCATCGGTGGCCTTGTACTTGTGAATCTTGCGAACCATACCAGCAACGCCGGTCAGGTTGTTGTCCACGGTGCAAAACTGCTGAAGATCAAGGTGGCTCTGGTACTGATCTTCAATTTCGTTGGACAGGAAAAAGTTATCGTAGCAAGTGTTTGCCATTACTCATTACCTCCATAAAGTTCTTTGTATTCGTCAGGATGGTTGACGGAATAGTTGTAGCGATCCAAGGGGTTCATGGCCTTCAGCTTTTCAAGGGTCATGCCGCCTTCAGCGCCATCACCCTTTTCAGCGGATTTGGCTCCCTTGAACTTGGTGCCGGTGGACTTCTCAAAAAGAAAAGCCGTGTCCTTGCCTTCCACCAGCTTCTTGACTTCATCATCAAGGCCCTTGACAGTTCCATCCTCCGCCAATTCAGCCTTGCCGATAAAGTCAGCCAACAGCGCCTTGACAGCGGTGTTGTTCTTGGCCTTTGCGCCGGTCAGGGCCAGTTCAACCGCATTGCTGATTTTCAGATTCTTCAGTTCAGCGGCGTGATCATCGTCCTTCTTCTTATTATCGGCCTGAAGCTGGGTGATCTGATCCTGAAGGGCCTTGGTGTCACCAGAAGCCTTCTTCAGCGTTTCAAGCTGGGTGTCACGCTCTTTGATGGTGTTCTTGGCGGCGGTCAGTTCGGTGTTGACCTCATTGAACCGGGCCTTGGTGACGAAGGAACCGTTCAGGCCCTCCATAACCTTTGTGGCCTGTTCTTCAGTCAGGCCCCATTCCAACAGCTTTTCCTTAGTCATTGTTGTTACCTCCAAATCCTTTTTTACCGTGGGTTAGGAACCACGATTTTCCCCGGTTCTGTTTACCGCCCACCACCGGGAAACGGCGAAAATGGTATGAAAAAACCACCACCGGCCAAAGGCCGGGGTGGTCAGATCATCAATATAGGGATTTTTCATCCAGTTCAGGCGGCCGGTAAGGGGTTCCCTTATCCAAACAATCCTGAATAATGGCTTCCACTTCCGCTTCCTCAACACCCATCAGGGCGAACAGGGGGAAGTTCTCATGGAATCGTTCAAGATACTGTTCAATCAGTTCAGCCATTTTTCAACACCCCTTTCACGGCTGATTTGCAATCACCTTCAACATATCTTCATACATGGCATAGGACTTGGGAAGATATTTCTTGATGGTTGCCAAACTTTCCGGGGAAGTCATGGTTGCGGAAGTCATTTCCGCAAAGGCTTCAGTTCCAAGGCCCCAATCAATCCCGTTGTAAGTTCGGGTTGTCCAGTAGGAACCACCACCATGACCAATGCCACAGCGGATTTTACCACGGGTAGCACCTTCCAATATATCAGAAAGATCACCGTACTGCAACGGGGTCAATGCTTTTACTTCCGCTTGAACAGCGGCATAGGCATAGGATTTTTTGGCCTTGAATCCACCATACTTGATGTAGAAATCAGCGGTGTTTTGCGACATCCAGCCTTTTTGTACCCAATACGGGAAATCATCTTTGTGGGCCTTCATGTCGGCAAGAATCCGATCCACCCAATCATTCACTTCATCCTTGATGGTTTGGGGGAAAGCCCCGCCCTTATAGGTAGAAGAAAAATGCCATTGCCCATTTGGGCTTCCAAGCTGGGCCGCAAGGCCATCAATGGCGTGGCCGCTTTCATGGAAAGTGGTTGCATAAGGGGCGCTCCAAGAACGGCCCTTTCCGTCAGCGTCAATGTTCACATAAATGCTGTTGCCCTGACAGTATGCGCCGCCTTGATGGTTCGCCTTTGCAACTTTGATTTTGGTTTCGTACTTATCCCAAGCGGCCTGAAGATCAGGGCTTGGGCAAGCGTCCACATGGTCACGAATCTGATCATAGTGGTCTTTGCCGAACTTCTTTCCAAACTCGCTGTTGTAGTCACGAAGCGTTTTGGCAACACCGGCCCCGGTTGCAACGGTCAGGCCCGTTTTGGAACCGCCATTCACGAAGGTCTGAACCCAATCAGCATATTTCATGTTGGCGGGAACATAGTACACATCCCCATCAGCGTTCCGGGCGGCTCTTTCACCGGCATACTTAGGATCAATGCCCGGGGCCGTAGTTCCTCGACAGTTGGGGTGGAATGGTGGCACAGTCACGCCGGGTTCATATTGGGAAATGGGGATCACCTTACCATCAAGCCCACCACAAATGGAACAGGTATGGGAATCCAGCGTTTCAATGATTTCCACCATTTCAACATCCAAATCCTTGTAACATTCCTTGGTTGCAACGGCGTTGAAATAGGTGGTTTCGGTGTTGACCAACCGCCCCGCCTTATACCGATGAACCCCGAACTGCTTCTGAATGGCTGTGGTGATCTTGGACGGGGAATCACCCCGAAGAAGCCCTTGTGTCAGGCTCTTACTGACCGAACCCACCAAATCATTCTTGTTCAGCCAACAGCGATCCCGGAAGGTTCGCCCGTCCGTTGTCCAAGGCTTTGAAAGCAAGGTTTCAAGTTTTTTCTGATCCAGCCCGGTAATATCCCAACCAAGGCCCACACCCTTCTGAACCTCAAAGGCTGTGTGGGTGTAGCCGTTACCCACAACCTTCTTCAACAGGGCATCCAGACTATCAACCTGATTGCCGTACAGCAATTCAAGCTGTTGCTGAATACCCGTCTGAACAGCTTCAAGGCGGGAAATGTGGAACCGGGCGGACGCATTTTCCAGCTTCTTCAGCCATGCCGCATCCAACCCGGCCTGTTCACCGATCTTGATATACTGTTCAACGCTCCAATGAAATTCTTCAAGCTGTCCAGCGGTCAGCCATTTTCGGGCATCGGTCAGGCTGATTTGGTTGTTCACCGCAAAACGGGCATACCAGCTTTCAATTTCCTTCTGAACTGAACGCTGGGCATCCAGATACAATTCTTCCATGTCCTGAATGGTCTTTTGGGCTTCTCTGTGGGCGCTGTCCTCCAAGATGGAAAACCGCCCACGCCAATAATCCGCATTTCTCATGGCCGGTTCCTCCAATCCTGAAAAATGGTGCTGAAGGTGGGATTTGAACCCACACGCCTTGCGGCAACGGATTTTGAATCCGCCGTGTCTGCCTATTCCATCCACTTCAGCAAATAAGACTTCCCCATCAGGGCTGAAGGCCCCGCAAGCATTTTCAGCCAAGTCCAACAGGGAAGCATGGTAGCCCGTGCCGGGATCGAACCGGCGTTACCGCCGTGAAAGGGCGGTGTCTTAACCACTTGACTAACGGGCCATGATGGGCCGGGGAAGGGAATTTCACCCTTTGGCGGGTAGGAGTAATAGCACCCCGCCACACTCAATGTCTGCCCCGGCATATATTGTGAAACGGCGGGGGTTATTCACCCTCGCCATTGTCACCTTTGTTCTGGTTGCCGGTCTGGAAGGCCCCGGCGTATTCTTGCGCTTGTTCCATTGCTTCATCCTTTTCCTTACGCAACCGGGCCAATTCCACTTCAACATCCGTAACCCACGGGTGCTGTTCCACAATGGTTTCCGTGGACAGAATACCAACGGACTTGGAACAGTTTTCAATGGATTCCGTTTCATTGATCAGAATGTCACGGTTAAACACGATCTGAAGTTCAGCACCTTCATAATCGCCAAAGCCCCTGTTGCTGAAATCCTGATTGATGAACCACAACAATTCTTCAAAGGCCGCTTGGAACTCGGTTTCCATGCCGTTTGCGTCAAGGTCAATGTCAGAATACATGGATTGAATGTTCATCTGATTGGGGTTGCCACTCAAACGATCATCCTTGGCATCGTAGCCACGGGCATTTTCAATCAAGGACTTCTTCAGAAGTTCCAAAATGCCCTTGTAGTTCTCTGCATTGATTTCAACCTGAAGGGTTTCAACCCCGCCATCCTCACGAACCTTCACGGCTCCATAGGTGGAAAGGTTGTGGCGGAACTCACCAAGATTTTCACCATCATAGTTCTTCAGAACCAGAATGGTGTTCCGTGCGTCCTCTTGCATATTGTTTTCAAAGTCGGAAATCATGGTGTTGATTCCGTCCTGAAGGGTTTTCACACGGCGGATCAGGGGGATTTCCTGTTTATTATACTTGAAGGGAACCAGCGGAATCCTTGTCCAGTTGAAGCCCTTGGGTTCCTGTCCTTCTTCCTCAACCATGAAATAGTTTTCATGTTCCCCGGCTTCCACATCGGCAATCAGCATATCATTCTGATAGATATACCGGTAAATGCCATCGGCTTTGAAGATTTCCACCTTCTCCACCTTTTCCTTCTGGTAGCCGTTCCACACTTCTTGGGTGTAGTAGCGAATCGCACAATCAAGGATGGTGTGATCATCGTCAGCCCAAAAAGGAAGAATGTCATAGGCCGGGAAATGCTTGAAGGACAATTCACCAGCTTCATTGTAGTAAGGATAAAGCCAGCCAAGGCCACCGTTCAGGGCATCTTCACAGACATATTTCAAAAGCCGGTAAAACCGTTTGTTGAAAACCTTGCCCAAAGCATCCGTATAACCCTTATCCTGACAGTTCAGGGTGAAGGGCTTGCCCACAAGGTAGTTGGTTTTCTGATCCACCATCAGGGCATATTGGTTATCAATCAGGCGGTTGTTCGGAAGGTTCGTCACAACCTGAAGCTGACCATTTTCACCAATAATTGTGCGCTGACGCTGAAGAATGTCATGCTGTCCTTCATAGTACAGATCACCCATAACCTGATCCTTGCGGCGCTGACTATTCTTCCATTCCTTGATTTCAGCGGCGAAGAACTGATTTTCAGTCATGCCGGTTCGCCCACCCTGAAGGATCAGGCGGTTGATACGCTCCATAGCGTTATCCAGAAACATATTCACTTACCGCCTTTCTTCATTGCTTAATAAACGCAAACACACGGAAACCGTGTGTTTTTCGTGTGTTTTGTTACTATCATGTTATTAGTCGAAGCTGAAGGCGGGGCCAACCAACATATCTTCCAGCCCGTAACGCATAGCGTCCATAAGGTGGTTGAAATCATCAATGGGAACATTGATCTTGGCCCCGAACTTATCTTCTGCCCATGTGTAGTTTGAAATCTCTGTGATGAAGTTCACGCATCGGGGATGAACAATGATGGTGTAACCCTGAATGTACTGGATTCCGTTGTTCACGCTGTCCTTGCCCTTCCGGGCGGCTCTGATACGATGAAGGCCAGCATCCCGCAATTCGTCAATGCTCTTGGGTTCGGCACAATCGGCCTTGATCCGTTCCTTGCCGTAACCCATGCCGGTGATCCGGTCACAGATTGCCCGGTTCGTCAGGGCCTTTTCATACAGTTCATCAAACACCCAAATAGTTCTTTCCTTCTCACTCACCAGCCCACAGAACAGGGCCGTTGGATCGTTGGTATAACCAAAGTCAAGGCCGAAGGCACTTTTCACATCAGGCTTCTTGGAAATAGCCAGATAATCAAAGGCTTCTTCCCGCCAATTATCGAAAATCAGGCCATCCACAATGCCCCAACCCCCAAGGCCAGCCACCTTGTAGCGCCGGGGGTTGTTTTCCTTCATGGTGTTGAACACCTTCAAATCCGCCGTATCCAGCCATTCATTACACAGGTAATTGGTGGTTGTGGCGTAAATCTGCCCGTCCGGGCTGATCCAGCTATCATGGAACTTGTATGTGGGGTTCCCTTGGGCATCCTTGCCGGTGATCTCCCCGAAGAAGCGTTTCCTGATCCAATGCTTTTCGTTCCACGGGTTGAATGTCAGCGTGATTTGCTTAAACAGGCCGGTTTCTTCCGGGATAGCACCACGGATGGATTCATCCAGCATATCAAAATCAGCTTCATTCATGATTTCGTATGCTTCTTCAATCCAGCACCAGCACAGATAGCCAATTTCAACCGTAATTGAAGTGACCTTCAGGGGATCATCAAGGCCCCGGAAGTAAATCTTTTGACCGGTGGGAAGATAGGTCATTTCAAGGGGGCTTTCCTTGATTTCCCAATAGGCCGCAACGCCAAGGCGGTTGATTGCCCATTTCAGTTCAGTGAAACAGGAATCTTTCAAGGTTCTGAACACCTTGCGAACCACAAGGGTATTGGCTTCAGGGTATTGCATCATCCGTTTGATGATGTTCAGGGCCGTTGTCTTGGATTTCTTGGAAGCACGGCTTCCCTTACACACCCGGTAACGGCCTTTGAAGTTCCAGAAGGTTCCGTAACCCTTGCCAACCACTTCAGGAAGGTGAACCCGCTTGGCCTGTGGGCTAATCTTCAAGTTGATCATCCCCCGTGATAATCACCGGAACGGCCCCTTCCACACCTACCTTGTCCGTGAACATACCATAACGCTTGCCAATCAGTTCAGCGGCCTTCAGCCTTTCCTTGGCTCCAACCTCTTTCTGCGTCAATTCTTGGCAACCGTCACCACACAGGATTGGGATTTCTTCAGTATGTTCACCCCGCATTACCGAAGTCAGGTATTTCATGACTTCTTCAGCATCAGCGATCTTGGCCGAATGAAGTTTTTCAAGTTCGGTTTCGATGTACGCTTTCAAGTCAGGTTTTGCAAGGTTTTCAGAACCCGTCTGCTTTGCGGTCTTGGGCGAATACCCCGCCTTGATTGCCGCATCTGTAGCATTGCCGCTGATCAGGTATTCATCACAGAACTTTCGCTGTCTTGGTGTCACAGGTATTCACCCCTTTCATCAGGCATAGAAAAAGCGCCCCGGTTTCCCGTAGGCGCAATTTCTTATTTACTATTCTACCGATTCTTTACTCTGTTTGGAACCGGTGGAACTCTGGTTTTCTCGGTTGTTTAGAAAGTCGCTGTTTTCCTTGGCAAAAGCAAGTAAACCCTTTCCGTGAAGTTCAAAAACCCATTGCATAGAATAATTCAGTTCTTCAGAAATATCTTCCCATTTTTTCAACTGAATATAGCGCCCGATCAGAATATTTTGCTGATCAAGGTCAGGAATCCGGTTGATCATGGTGAACGCTTCCTGTTTCATGCTCACAAGTTCATCAATCCGGGCATTGATCTTGGCTTCAAGGTCAATGATCTTGGTGATGGTTTCTTCAAGGGTATTCTTGGGGCCTGAAGTCTGAACCTTGTCCTGCTTCAGTTGGCTTCCGGTAGAAGTCAAGCTGGAACGCAAGGTTGCAATGGTGCTATCAAGCCGATTGATCAAACGATCCGTTTTCCTGATTTGGGCAAAGTATTCTTTAGCCTGTTGGGAAAGGTCTTTGTCATTCACTATGTAACACATCCTTTCTGCGGTGGTCTGTTCCGTTTTCATTGCATCTGTACCGTTAATAAATGCTGAAAAATCAAGTGATTTCAGGACTTTGGAACGCATGGAACAGATAAAACGGGCAGTTCCTTATATACACATTTCTTATATATTTTTTTCTTTATAAGAAGAAAGTATATTTACATCTGTTCCATCTGTTCCGTTCCATGAAAACAACTGAAAAAGCCTTGAAAATAAAGGGTTTTCGTGCGGAACAGATATAGAAAAAACATCTATTCCATACCTGTTCCACACGCTGTTCCAACCCCTATTGAAGAAATACTGGTTAGGCGTTCAAGGTGTTCCACCAATATTTCAACCGTTCAGCAACGGTCATGGTGTTCAATTTTTTAGCTTCTGCTTCACTTATTTCATGCCCAAAATTGATTTCTGAAGGTCTGGAATAAAATTCAGGACAGTCACGAACAATGTACGGATTTTTTGAAGGGCCAACTTTTCCGGGATGGAGTAGCATTTCAGTAAGTGACATACACAATCTTTCAGTTACGGCGGATTCATCGTCTTGCTTTTTATCTGACAGGTGAAGGCGTATTCCACCAAGGCGGCAATTCCAACAACACTTGAATGGCTCTTTCATTTGTATTCCCTCCCGGTCTTACGGTCTTTGATTTCAATGCGGTTCAGAAGTTCAAACCCCGCCAAACGGGTGATGTACTTCAGGACGAAGATCAGGGTGTTCACCCGCTTCTGCTGTTCATCCTCGTCACGGATGATATTCTTTGTGCCGTGGTAGGCTGTCGGATCGTGATACCCTTCAGCATTTTCCCAAGGTTTAGGCATCGGTTTTCCCTCCTTCTTCTCTGTACCATTCTTCAATGTCACACCCAATGTCCTTCAGCTTTTTACGGGCCAACCACCCATCATCGGCCTGTTCCATCAGGTAATGTTCCCGTAGCTTCAAGGTTTCGGCATAGAACAGCTTCCACGCCAGCTTCAGACGCTTTGGGCCAAATCCAAATTTGGTATGAAGCATCCACAGGATGGATGATTCTTTGTCCATGTCAAAGGCCCGATCATTTTCCACAATCTGTTTCTTGATTTCCTGATCCAAGGCCCGTTCTTCAGCTTTGTTGAACTGAACGGCGAAGATTTTACCACCGGACTTCTTAAACATCGGCATGGTATTCACTCCAAATATCATCGAAGCATACCGGAATCAGCCAATGAACCTTGTCCAACAGGATCAAGGCCACTTCCCGCATCTGCGGATGTGCGGCGGGTGAACAGCGCAACTTCAGGAAATGCCGCCATTCACGAATGTTGGTCGTCATGACCACTTCCGTTTTCAGGCTGTTGGGAAGAACCGAACGGGCTTCTTGCGGGGAACAGCCTTCATCCAGCAAGGCAAAATAGGCATCTTCAGCATCCCGCATGGCAATTCTCCAACAATCCATTTTCACCTTCTCGCCCAAGGTGTTTTCATCCCAAAAACAAGGCTTGATCACCGTGATTTCCTCACCGAACTTGCCCTTGCCGTAATTGCAATAGCGGGTGGATTCCTGACAGTAAGAAGCCATCCAGTGGCGGACGATCTCATGAGAAACCCCACGATCACAAATGAACTTCACCGTGAAGGAACAATGTTCCAGAACCGCTTCATGCCCACGCTTGATGATCCCGGCAACGAACTTTTCAGCGGAACCTTCCGTGATCTTATCCTCGGACTTGTAGCAGACACGGCCACATTGTTCCAGCCGCTTCAGAATGGTGGCCCCATCAATCGGGGTGATGAACTGCACATCAGGCTTGATAATTTTCATTGTTCTGCATCCTCCTTACAATCTGCCGGGTAAAACATATCATTGGTGCCGTTCTGTCTGTGAACACATTCATCACAGGGAAATTCATCCCCGAAGCGGTCACGGTGTTTGCATCGGCGGCACGGCTCCGAAGCCGCCTTGATTTTGGGAACCTGGGCCTTCATCCGTGTTGGAATATCCTGAAGTTCCGGGTGCTTGATTTCCATGTAAAGGGCAAACAGGCAGTTCCAGCAAGCCGCCCGAAGGTGGGGTTCATCGTCCATCCCCATCATGTACTTGGCAAGGTGACGGAAGGCCGAATCAATCAGGCTGTGGATGGGAATACCCTTTTCACAGTTCCGTTCACCATACTTCAAGGCCCCTTCTTCACAATGCTTGGAAACCTCTATCAAGGCTTCCCACGGAAGTAAATCCATGCGGCCTTTGCCGCTGTGCATATCACGAACAGCGCCGGTTCCAAACTCGGTGCGTTCACCACTGTCTTTAATCATGCCAACCAGTCAACCTTTCTAACTTATTTTTCATTTCGGCCACAATCTCACGGGCTTCCATTGTACCCGTATGCTTTGCAATGGCTTCATTCCGCCGATCCGTCAAGAAACCACGATCCAGCGGGTGGCACTTTTCCAAATCAGCATTACACCGGTTGATTTCTTGAACCAAGGCTTCAGCACGGGCCTTCAGCCGGTCTAAACATTCCTGAAGAATGGCCTTCTGGTATTGGGCGATTGTTTGAATGTTATTTTTCAATTCAGGATCATCCCGGTATTCAATGGCTGAATTGACATCAAGGCCGTGTTCGGTGCAAAAGGTTTCTGCATCAAACAGACTATTGAACACCCGCCGCCCAACCTTGGCATAGGGAATGTTTTTATTCTTGAACTTGGAATATGTGTGGGCCATTCAATCACCAGCTTTTTCAAAGAATTTTTTATAGTTCATTCCATCTTCACAGATTTGAACAATGTAGTTGCATAACCCATCCGGGATTCTGGATCGTTCGACATGATTTTTCAGTCCTTGGGTGCCTGTTCTCGCTCCCCTTGGGGCCGCTACATGGCACGGATCACCATTATGGCACGGCGGCTTGAACCGGGGCGCTGGATGATTTGTAAAAATGTCCGTGGGCTTCATCCTCATATCACCGTATTGACAGTAAGTAAGGGTGTAACGGGGCAACCCTTTCATGAAGTCCATTTTTCGCATCCCGCCACGGGGATTCTCTATGAACCAGAATGTGGGCTGAAGTTCTGAAATCAGTTTCAAAACATGGCGGTTCAAGGCATCACAGAACTTGGCATATTCTGAAACCGGGGCCAAGTTTCCATTTGGTTCTTGAACCCGATGATGGGAAATACCGGCTATGCTATAAGTGGTACAATCCGGGGAAGCCCAAATAACATCAGGCTTCCCAAACCGTTCTAAAATGTCGGCGGAAGTAATTTTTGAAATATCCATGTACCACGATATATCCGGGAAACTATTATCCCATTCGATGGAATACACATCATGCCCCCCCCCCTGCGAAGGCCCGTCCAATAGAACGGGTTCCAGCAAATAATTCAAGAACTTTCATTCTGTGTCACCGCCTTTCACAAATACACGGGCTTTCCGGTTTCTGATCCACTTGGGAACCGTTGTGAAGCCACAGCGTTTTGTGATCTGCCGGGAAAACTCAATCTTTGAAAGGGCTTGGAAATTGTTCGCAATGCAATATTCTTTATACCGGCGATACACGGAATCGGTGGCTTCATTTTCAATCCCGTCAAGGCCCACTTCATTGATGAACCCAATGATGGGGTTGTTGTTTTCCTCGTATTCATCCAACTGCCCCTGAACTCTGGTGGAAGTGGTGAACTGTGCATTGCCAAGAACCCGCTTCAACCCCTGAAGGCCAAGCAAGGCCAGATATTCCATAGAACCCTGTTCACACAGTTCATCCTTGATGAACGGGCGGAAGTCAGCATCATTGGGGGTGAACTTGGCATCGAAGGGAACGATCACCAAACGCCGCTGAACGGCTCCGGTTTTATCCTTGATACGGGGAATATTGTTGGCGCTGAACAGGAACTTGGAATAATTGTTGAACTCAAATGGATCTTGGCCTTTGCGCTCCACATTCACCCGATCACCCGTGACCAGCTTCTTGAACACGGAAGCATTGGCAATAAATTCATCACCAATATCATCACCGATGTTCGCCAGCTTGCCGAACAGTTCAGCGGTTTTGAACCTATCGCCCAATTCCTTCAGGTCAAGGGAAGCAATGTTCTGAACGCCCAAAAGGGTTTTCAGGGCAACCAAAATAGTTGATTTACCGTTTGCGCCTTCTCCGGTCAGAATGAATGAACGGCCACCCGCAACGGTGTTGGAACGATAGAAGGTTGAACCAATCATTTCTTCCAATAATGCCCGGATTTCTGGCCGGTTACAGGCAATTTTATCAAGGGTGTGATCCAGAAGTTCATTATATGCGGCGGGGTTGTACGACCACGGGATTTTATTGGTGATCACCACATCCGGGGTGAACTCTTTGAAGGAATCATCCCGGATATTGTAAAGGCCGTTGCTGAAAGCAATTAGTTCCGGGGAAGCGGGTTGCCGGGTATCACAAATTAAGTTCAGTTGTTTCAGAGTTTCCTTCCGCTGTGCATCCTTCAGAAACGGGATCAGCGTCACCATTGCTTTTTCAATGGCTTCTGCCGAAGGGGTGTAAATGCCATCCTGATAGATATGCAACCGTCCATTGATTTTGGCAATATGGGAATCCCGCTTCAAATATTCGGCAAAGCGGTCATGTTGAAAGGATCGGCCCTTGAAGAAGGATGTTTTCTTGAAGGCATCATCCCGAAGGATCACATCAAGTTCCTTGTCGGAAAGGGGCTTTTTCAGCACATAACGGTTAATCAGCCTGATACATTCACGGGCTTCTTCTTTGGTCAGGTCATTGTCTTGAAGCGTAAGGATATATCGGTAGAAAGCATCATTGCGCCCATCACCTTCACCAAGGGATTTGAAGTCAATATCCGTCTTTACCGGAATCAACCACTTGGGGAGTTCTTGAATTTCATCTTCAGGAACATCATACAGAATGGGCCTATCTTCATTCATGTACTTCAGAACTTCATAGCTGTTCCGGGAACCAATCTTTAGATCAGCTTCAAGGCCCACAGCCAATGTTGCTTTTGTGCGGTTACTTTTGACTAAATCCGGGGTGTTCTTGAACAGGAAGTGCTTTCCTCTGGAAGTGGTGTAAACCCGGCATTTCAAATTCAGGTTTTCCACGATATTCAACAGGATTACCGATTGTTCCATATCGTCAACATCCACCAAAATAGTTTCATCCGATAAAATACCGGCATATTCTGGAAGATTCTTGACTTGCTCAAATGAAAGAAGTTCGTCAGCAGTAGCGTTTTTGAAGGGCATCAGACATTTCTTGTCTTTGGTTGGAACATAGCCTTTATACAACTGCACCAATAATCACCCCTTCCGTGATTTATTTGCTTCATGATCAAGTCCCCTTATTCGGTTACAGGAACCAGACTGTGAATCACGCTGACAGCCATGCCCATAATCTTCAGGCGGTTGGGATCATCAATGAAGATAGTGGGAACCTTACCAGAGCCGCCTTCAAGATAACAGGTCATGGAAGCATCGTGGAAGTTGATACGCTTCAGGGTAACGGGGCCATCGTCAATGGACACGGCCACAAGGGAACCATTGGTGGGGAAATCTTCAGCGGCCTTAAACATAATCATATCGCCAGTGTGGATTCCGTACAGGGCAAAGCCATCATCAGAAGCGGTCATGCCGAAATCAGCGTTCAAAATAAATTCTTTCATTTTGATACATCCTTTCAATCTTCAATCAGGTTTTCAACGGGAACATTCAGGGCCTTGGCAATCTTACCAACGGTAGCGGGGCGGGCGTTTTGAACTCCACGCTTCATTCTGGCAATGGTTACTTGGGAAACGCCGGTCAGTTTGGAAAGATTTTCAGCGGTGATACATTGTGCCGCCATCAGCACTTCCAATTTGTTCTTATTGATTTTCAACGCTTGACACATCCTTTCTTTTTGTTGTCGCTGGCTGTTCTACAACCAACAATGCCGTTGTCGGTTTTCGATGATATTATAGACAATTATATTGTCGTTGTCAAGCGAATTAAAAATATTTCCAGAAAAACCTTGAATTAAATTGTCGGTTGTGCTACTATCAATCATGAAAGGGGGTGAACAATGCTTTGGACTGGACTGCCATTGGGAAAAAAATCAAAGAAAAGCGTAAAGATTGCAAAATCACACAAGCGGAACTTGCTGATAGAATTGGAAAAACCGAAAGTTCTATCCGCAAATATGAAAAAGGTTTGGTGGCAATTCCAACTGATGTGGTTGAAAAAATTGCAGAAACGCTGGAAACAACCCCATATATTCTGTTCGGGCCTGAATGGTTTGATATGAAAGTTGGGCCTGATAAAGTGGACGAGATTCAAAAGGAAGTCACGATTCAGCAAGGTATGATTGCGATTCTTGCTGATCTCTATGGTTGCGCTGAAACCAAAGAAGTTTCTTCTGCGTCCGGCTGGTGTCAACCCTATTTCCTGATTGGAACACCACCTAATTCCTTCATTCTTCATGAAGATACCATTGAAACGCTGGTCAGTACCACAAAGGCATTTTTACCGGCACTTGTCGATCAGTTAAAAGAAACCCGCCCTGAAGAATTAGTTGTTCAGGAAATCCAACGAGAATTAGAAAAAATCCCAAAACCCGAAAAATAAAAAATAACCGCCCCGGTGCTGGAACACCGAAGCGGTTGTGAATATCAAAGGGGCAAGCCCACAATGACACCCCACAAGATCATTCTATCACTTGCCCTTCTGAAAGTCTACCCATTTTCAAGAAAGGTCAGGTGAATTTAGTATGCGAGCGCCTAACGGCTTCGGCACCGTGGCCCGGTTATCCGGGAACCGGCGTAGGCCCTTCATCATCAAGAAAACCGTTGGATGGAACGATAAGGGCCACCCCATCTATGACATTATCGGCTATGCGGCCACACGGGAAGAAGGCTTGATGATCCTATCAGAATACAACCGTGATCCTTGGGATGTTGACCGGGCCAAGATTACCCTTCAACAGCTTTTTGACCTCTGGAAAGAAAAGAAGGCCCCGAAGCTGGGGGAATCCAACCGTTCTTCCCTCTGTTCAGCGTTCAAGCATTGTTCAGCGTATGTGAACAAGCCTTATAAGCAACTGCGATCCTACCAAATGCAAGAAACCATTGATGGTTGTGGGAAAGGGTACAGCACCCAAGCGGCCATCAAGAACCTGTGGGGCCACCTTGACCGGTTCGCCCTTGAAATGGATATAATAAACCGGTGCTTCTCTGAACTGCTGACTTCTGATCCAATACCGCCCACCAGCCGCCTTCCGTTCACCAATGATGAAATCAAAACGGTGTGGGAACATCAGTCTGATCCTTGGGTTGATACTGTTTTGATCTTGCTATATTCCGGGTGGCGTATCTCTGAATTTTTGAATCTGAAACCTGAAGATATAGACTTGAAGGAAGGCACGATGAAGGGCGGCACCAAAACGAAAGCCGGTAAGAACCGCATTGTTCCCATCCACCCAAAGATCAGGCCCTTGATTGAACGGCGGCTTGCCGAAGGTGGCCCCCGGCTGATCAGCTACAACGGGAAGATTTGCAATCAAACCCAATACCGGATATTTTGGGCGGATATTATGAAGACCCTGAAGATGAACCATACCCCGCACGAATGCCGCCACACCTTTGAAACCAAATTGGATAGCGCCGGGGCCAACCGGAAATGTATTGATTTGCTCATGGGTCATGTGTCCAAGGACACGGGAAACCGGGTCTATAATCACAAGACTTTGGACGAACTGAAGGCCACCGTGGAACTGATTCCATAGGGTTCAAACCGGTGAACATTTTAGGCCGCTGAACGCTGAACTATGCACACATTAGTAACAAGAAAACCCCGAACCCCTGAAAAATCAAGGGTTCGGGGTTCGTCTGTTTACATTATATCATAAATATTTCAATTTTTCTACTGAATTTTGAGCGCCGCATAGCGTCGGAAACCCTTGCAAGTTCAAGGAAGTTCAAAGTTCAGCTTCAGGGAACGCCGCTTGATTTCCGGGGCTATTAGTAACAAACAAATAACACGGTTTCTCTTTTTGAAAATCAACTTTCAAAGTCAATACACCGCATCAGGATCAGGGTACAAATCAACTACCGGGAAGATTGTGATTAGAAGATTTTTCCCTTGTTCCAAGCTGGCCTTCATGATTGCTTCAGGGCTGGCCGAAGAACCTTCCAAAAGGTAATCCCAGCCCCGCCGCTGGTAGACATACCGGCCATCGGGCATGGTGCAGAAGAAGCGCCCACCAAAACGGGCCGTGAAATCCGCTTCAAGTTGGTTCTTCAGGTTATCCCCAAGGCGGAAGGTTTCTTCCGTTGATGAAAACCGCATATCTCCATTTTGATCCAAAATCCCACCGCCTTTCAATCCCACATGGTAACGGCCACAAAATCAGTCAGTTGCTTCAAGGGGCCGTTTACATTCGGGGCAAACCATATCTTTTCCCGCTCTGATTCTGTGCATAGCTTTTCCACAATCGCACCGCTGAAGAACCCGCACCTGTTCAGGCGCTTTCAGCGTGACAGCCAAGCGGCTTTCCAGCTTGCCACAGGCACCGCATTGGAACAGGCTGTGTTCTACTTTCACAGCGGCTTCAGGATGGGCGATAAGGGCCGCTTTTGCCTTGGGGCCATAGTAACCCGCCAAGATGGTTTCCCGCTCCACAGCGGCTTCCGTGCCGGTCATAAAGCCCCGGTCTATGGGGTATTCCATTTGAAATCCACACACGGGGCATTTATAAACCCTTCCCACGCCGATCCACCACCCTTCAAAATCATGTTGACAATTTCAAAACGCTGAACTATACTGAATATAGAAACAAGGGTGCTACCGGCAGACGGTTAGCCCCCTACTGGATTACAGAAGTAACCGCTGGCCGGGAAGCTGGGCGGTTACTTCTTTTTATAAGCCTGTATGAAAAGGCTGATAATGCCAACGATCAAAATACCGACTTGAATCAAATCAGAGTATGTAACCATTGTCAGCCCCCCTTTCGTAAGATCAGGGGGCCAAGAAGCGCCCCCTGACGAAACAGGGGAACTAACCGCTTGCCGTTTATCGGTAGCACCATAGACAGAATAACACAGGAATCAGCAAAACGCAACCCGCCCAAGTGACATTCACAAGGGCGGGTTTTGTGGCCTAATAATTACAAAATGCCGGTTTTACTGTGCTTTTCGGCTGATTTGTTACTATTGTGTTATTCAACTTTTTCAGCCCACTTGAACACGGTCTGAACAAACCCGGACAAATCGCCCGTGGTGACAGTCTGGCCCGGATCGATCCCGGCGCTGATCCATTCCAAGGAAATTGCTATGTTGATTGCATCCTTGGCCCAATGGTTCCCGGTATAGACTTCAGGCGGCGTTCCTTCCTCTGTGAATCGGGAAAACACGGTGATCAGTTCACCCCAAGTCAGGTTCCGTTCTGGCTGGAACACCCCAAGGCCACACCCAAGCATGAACCCGGCATTGGTGGCCGTTCCGATGGCCGGTGCATACCACACGCCGGGGGCCACATCATCAAAGGGCGCTGTTTCTGTGTAATATCGTTCCCGGCTTTCATCGTCCATCATAGACAGTATCAGGGCGGCGAAATCAGCCCGTGTGACGGTTCCACCGGCCCCACCGTGACCGATTTCATACCCTGTCCAAAAACGGCTGTCAGGGGCTTTTAGAACGGCTTTCCTGTTAGTAATGGTGGCCGGTTCCACTTCAGGTTCCTTCACCAGCTTTTCCACCGTGCGGGTTCTGTAAATGATTTTCGGTTCTGGATCGGGTGTCGGCGTGGGTTCCGGTTCAGGCTCCGGGGAAGGCTCTGGATCATTGGTGGCAAAGGACATACTGAAAACCATGTTGGGCCTTTCCGCAGATTCATCAATGAAGGTGTCAACGGCCCATTTATTAGGAATCAGGCCATAGGTGGCATATAGGGCAACCAGCGTATCATAATCATCCATCAAAGCCAACTGCCCGGAATACTCATTCACAATATCATCCGGTTCGCCGTTGGCGGTGTTGTTGTGAATCGTGCTTTGGGTGATTGTCAGCTTGCCCCGGTTCCAGATTGCCCCGCCATGCTGGGCGGCTGTGTTTTCCCAAATGGAGCATTTTTCAAGGGTTACTTCCTGATCTGTATAACAGGCAATGGCCCCGCCCCGAATAGTAGCCGTACCACTGCCCAAGACGCAGTTGAATAGGTTGGCCGAACCGCCGTTCATGCGGATATGTGCGCCGTATTGGGCGGTGTTTCGCTCAAAAACACAATATCCAAAGTTCTGATCCCCGTTATTAGCTTCAATGGCCCCCGCCGTGCAATCAGAAAAGCGGCATTCTGAATATGCCGTTGAAATACTTGCCTGAACAAATGGGGTGGTAGCTTCCACATTGCCCCCGTCAAAATCAATAGCCTGAATGATCACATTTCCAGTTCCATCCGGGGAATAGGTGCTGATATGGCCTTCCGGGGCTGTTCTCTGAAATGTAACCCGCTTGTATGTGTCACCAAGAACTGTTCCATCCGGGCAGACGATTTCACATCCAATCCCGATGGTGGCCCCGGCTTCCGCCTGTTCGATTGCCTGAAGCAATTCTTCCAAACTGGAAACTGTCTGTAAGGCCGTTTCTGGCCCCTCTGACAAGCTTCCACCTTCAGGGGTATCAGTACCTTCCCCGGCTTCTTCTGTGCCGGTGTCGCTGTCCTGTGCCTGAACCATGCTTGGTTCTGTGGGTTCGGGGCTGTCCTCAACGGCAAAGGCCGTGGTGGTCTGCGTTACCAACATGACCGCAAGCAGTAAAGCGGCAAACAGACGGTTCCAAAAGCTGTGTTTCGTGTTCATCGTGTGAACCTCCTATAAAAGATTTGCGGCGAACCGCAAGATCAATTATAGCGGCGGGATCATCCCGGAAAAATAGCTTCACAGGCCCTTTTTCATCAGCCAATATAGGTTCACACCCTTGAATACCGTTGATATAACAGGTTTTCAAGCTATGGTTGTTACTATCGGTGTTACTATACGCAAAAAAATCAGCCCACAGGCGGGCGAAACCTGTGGGCTGATTTTGAACTACAATTTGACACTTCGCCGCCCATTCGAGGAAACCCCAATAGAACCTTGAATGTGGATGTGGGCTTGATTTATTGTTGCGGATCATTTTATGTAGGGGGTGGACGGGCCTTCATGGCTGGAAAAATCATTTGATCAACCCCAATTCCTTGAATTTCCGAACGGTAATTTTATCGAATAGAGATTGGCTCACTCGTTCCAGATCATCAATGGCGTACTTTACGAAAAAGCGGCCTTCTACCCAACCGCCGTTAACCGTTCGGTGTCCATATTCAACAAAGGTTGCATAGGGCATGGTATTCACGATTTCCGCAATATAATTTCCGCCCTGCTTATAAATTTTCGCAAGGCCCCAAGCCCCTTTTAACTGTCCTGTATCTTCTGGCGTGTTATCTACAACCACTTGCAAGAACCTATTTACCGAAGCATTGATCATTTCGGTCATAATTTCATCTTTCCCCTTCCGGGACAGCTTTTCAAGTCCATCAGCAAATTGAAGAAATTCTTTATAGTCTACTTTTCCCCATCTGCTCATTTGGACGCTCCTTCCTTTACGTGGGCCTTCCGCCATTCTCCATAACTCATGTTTGCGGGAACCCTGTAATACTTTCCATTTTCATCCTTGGCAAGCCGTTCATAGTCCAGATCGCCAATTACCGGAACTGTCGAACAGCGGCAATTCGGGTGAAACGGGTTGGCCGTAACCCCTATTTTGTATTCCGACAAAGGAAATGTTTTTCGATCCATGTCAGCGCAAAAATCACAAGTCCTTCTTTCCCAAGCGGCGGAAATCATATAGGTTTCAACGCCGGTTTCCTTATAGCCATCCAAACGGCTTTTGGCAGAAATGAAGGCGCTTTCCGTTACAACAAGCCTTTTCGCAGATGATTTAGATACGCCGAACAAATCACGCAATTTCCGAACAGTATTTTCAGGGTAATCATTTCTGATAAACTGTTGTGTAAGAAGGCGTTGAACTTCAAAATTTAGCATTGCGGTGTTTTTCCAAATCCGCTGTGAAAAAATATAACCATCAGCGGCCCAAGGCTTTGAAAGAACAATTTCAATTTTCTTTGGGTCAACACCGGAAAAAGTTGTTCCAAACCCAACTCCCTTTTGAACCTCAAAAACAGTTTCATAGTACCCTTCTTCATAGAGATCGGAAAGAAGATTGGTACAATCAGTTTCCAGCCTTTTTTCAAGCAATAAAAGTTCCTGCTCCATGCTGATTTTTAGCGAATCAATCATGGAAATTCTATGTCGAAGGGAAGCATTTTCCAATTCTTTGATCCATTTCCCATTCAAAGCGCTTTCTTTGGCCTTTTCGATATACTGTTCAACGCTCCAATGAAATTCTTCAAGCTGTCCAGCAGTCAACCATTTCCGGGCATCGGTCAGGCTGATTTGGTTGTTCACCGCAAAACGGGCATAAAATTGATCAAGGATCTTTTCAACTTCATTGAACGCTTGGCGAAACGCATCTTCAACTTCCTTGGCGGTAAAGCGTTCTGCCTTGTTCATAAGGTTCCCTTCCAAAATCTCAAAGCGCCGTTCCCAATATTCTGCGTTTCTCATGGGCCTATCACTCCATCCAATATTCTACAAGTCTGGAATACATTTTCTTGTTTGTGGGGTTCGTGGTATTCATGAAAGCTGACACCAGAACATCCGAAATGGCAGAATAACATTCCGGTTTCTTCTTTAAGTGAAAAAGTCTGGCTTTCAATTTTAAGTACATCAACCGACATTTGATTTCATTCAGCATTTGGGTTCACCGTCCTTTTCATAGTTTTGTGAAAATTCTTCAAGGGCTGGTTCTAACCACTTTTTGCACACGGTTTGCCGGGCCACTTCAAACTGTGCGGCGATCTGCTCCCAACCCTTTCCGTTGATATAGTGATCCAATAGAATTGTGCGGAAGTGCATATCTGGCATTTGCATAATTGCCGCAATAATCCGGGCTTCATCCTTGATTAACAAATCAAGCTGGGAAACTAATTCGGCTTCCAATGTTTCTTTGCCGGTTATGTAGCGGCCATCAGGCAAGGTCAAGGCGGCAATATCTGCGATTGCAGATCGAATAGATTGAATAAGCTGTGTTTCCGCCTGAAATCGTTCCAACAATTTCTTGGCATCCTCGGTGGTCATAATGTCACCCCGCCTTCTGACAAATCGCCCAACCGCTTTTTATATTCAGCGATTTCTTTTTGAAGCTGTTCAGCCTTGCTGAAATACTGCTCACACAAATCAACCAACAGTTCTTCATACTTGATCAAACTGGAAATATGGGCCTGAAGCATCATTTTTTCAGTCGCTACATGATCAACACCCTTTTCTTTATGTTTCATAAGTCACCATTCTTTTCTTCAATGCCGATAGGCGATCTTCCAATTCCAAATGCTTCAGTACCAACGCTTCAACCGGCGAATCATTCCATTTCCGTTTGCTCCCAATACAACGGTTGTATGTATCGGTAGCAGACATTTGATAACCGTATATTTCCGCCGCTTCTTGAACTGTTTTATCAGTCCGAAGTTTTTCCAAGGCATTTAGTTCAATGAAATAAAGTCCTTTAGGGGAAGCATCCATTCTTTCAGCAATGTCCTTCACCATCAAATCTTCTTTGTAGCGCATTTTCAACAGTTTAGCTGAAGAACTGTCCAAACAATCCACGGCATCCCAAATAGCCCGGTTTGCCCATTCTTTACCTAATTCATCATTGATGGTTTCCGCAAAATCCACACCATCCGCAATTACATCTTCCAAGGTTTCATCCCCGTCAACAGCTCCAATGGGTGTGGACAAACTTTGAACTGTACTTTCCCGAATATGCTGTTGAAGCTGTTTTAGCTTCCATTCCGTGATTCCAAGGGTTTCCTTACATTCTGCATCATCCGGGTAACGGCCATTGTTCATTTTTGCATAGCCATCACGGAATTTTTTATACTTCATAATCAAGGAAAGTTCATGATGGGTCATGCTGGTAAGCCGTGCATATCGGTTTTTATGGCGGATCATTGCATAGCTTCTGCGAAGAATGAACCGAAAGAAGGTTAGAAAAGAACCATCTGGTTTCTGCGCATAGCCTTTAATAGATTCAAGCAAAGAAAAGTAGGCTTCCTGAACCAAATCCTTCTGTTCCAGCCCATCTGTGGCGAACCGTTTAGATTCTCCCATCACGCATCCCCGGAGTTGGCCCCACAGGATAGAAGTATTCTCTTGCACATCAACCCCGGCTTGGATCAGGGCCACAAGTTCCTCATTTGTCATTTGGCGGTTCACCTTCTTCCTGTATAGGCTCCACCCCTGAAGGCCCACAATGAACCTTCAGGGGCTTCACCAAAGATTGGAGGTAGCAAAATTATTCAACCAATGCCTTATAATCGGGGTGAAGGCCTACCAGCGTTCTCAGTTCAGGACTGTTCATGATCTGCTTCATGGCATCCTCAACGGGCTTGCCATCAGAAAACAGGCTTTCAACAATGGTTCTTTCCTGATCCGACAGGGTACGGGCTTCCACCGTTGGGGTGGTCTGCTTATTACCATCCAGAATGTCAATGGCGTTGGCCTTATAGTTCATATCTTCATGTACTTCAGTACCGCCATAAACATCAAGGAAGCATCTGCTATCAAAATTCATTTCCCTGTAATGCTTGGATCGGCGCATATCCTCAATAACCGTATTGAGATATTTTTCAGTCCATTTCAGGGCATCCTGCAAAGCCTGATAATCATTCTGAATCGGAATGTTCAGTTTATGACCGGCCCCTTTAGCAATGGCCCCAAGCGAATGAAGCGCCCGATAATTACCGGAAAGCTGAACAGCAATAGCTTCGATTTCATCAGGTGTAATCCTGCCGCCCTGAAGCTGAAGGGAAGAAAGAAGGTTCGTCTGCTCTGTGCTGGGGGCCGCTGTCAGCATCTTTTCCAAGGCCGTTTTCTTTGCGGCAATGGTCAGCTTCACCACAGCTTCCAGATTTGCGGCGGCATCAGCACGAACATCAGCCACCGCAGCTTCTCCCTCTTTCTTGATCTTCTGAAGGTATTCCGGGGTGTAGATGTTCATACCGAGCATCTTTTCATAGGCCGCATCCACTTCAGCCTGTTTTTCGGCAATTCGGGAATACTGCTCAATGGCGTATGTTCTGATTTCTGCAAAAGTTTTCATGTTATCTGTCCTTTCAGTAAATTGGAAGGGTAACTTCCGGGATCAAATGAAATGCCGATCCCCTTCATAGCGGCGGATCATCAGTTGGGGATCATAGCCGTTAGGATTGCTGATCAGATCGGTCAGGTCAACGCTGGTTCCAACCATATTTTCAAGATTGAACTGTTCAGCGTGAACACTTTTGATCAATGCCGTGTATCGCTCCATCCACCCAAGACGATCCCCGGAACGGGTCAGCGCCATAAAATCCATAACTTCATCAGGTGAACAGAAATAGAAAATAGGTTCACACGGAAGAACCAGCGTGTTTGGAACAATGTCCTTGGCTGTGAACTCTACTTCCGTTCGGTCAGTAATTTCAGGCCATTCAAACAAATCATGAACCGTGTTGAACATCAGCGGTTCAGTTTGCCGTTGGCCCCGGTAAATCTTGGCCTTGATTCGTCCATCCGGGGCCGCTGATACGAAGATTCTTGTGACAGGGGATTTCCTCACGGTATCACCGCCTTTTTATAGCTCAATAAATGTAAAGTGTTGATATTTCAGGGCTTGAAGCCCATTTTGTTACTAACCTGTTGTTAGTCGAAGCTGAAGGCGGGGCCAACCAACATATCTTCCAGCCCGTAACGCATAGCGTCCATAAGGTGGTTGAAATCATCAATGGGAACATTGATCTTGGCCCCGAACTTATCTTCTGCCCATGTGTAGTTTGAAATCTCTGTGATGAAGTTCACGCATCGGGGATGAACAATGATGGTGTAACCCTGAATGTACTGGATTCCGTTGTTCACGCTGTCCTTGCCCTTCCGGGCGGCTCTGATACGATGAAGGCCAGCATCCCGCAATTCGTCAATGCTCTTGGGTTCGGCACAATCGGCCTTGATCCGTTCCTTGCCGTAACCCATGCCGGTGATCCGGTCACAGATTGCCCGGTTCGTCAGGGCCTTTTCATACAGTTCATCAAACACCCAAATAGTTCTTTCCTTCTCACTCACCAGCCCACAGAACAGGGCCGTTGGATCGTTGGTATAACCAAAGTCAAGGCCGAAGGCACTTTTCACATCAGGCTTCTTGGAAATAGCCAGATAATCAAAGGCTTCTTCCCGCCAATTATCGAAAATCAGGCCATCCACAATGCCCCAACCCCCAAGGCCAGCCACCTTGTAGCGCCGGGGGTTGTTTTCCTTCATGGTGTTGAACACCTTCAAATCCGCCGTATCCAGCCATTCATTACACAGGTAATTGGTGGTTGTGGCGTAAATCTGCCCGTCCGGGCTGATCCAGCTATCATGGAACTTGTATGTGGGGTTCCCTTGGGCATCCTTGCCGGTGATCTCCCCGAAGAAGCGTTTCCTGATCCAATGCTTTTCGTTCCACGGGTTGAATGTCAGCGTGATTTGCTTAAACAGGCCGGTTTCTTCCGGGATAGCACCACGGATGGATTCATCCAGCATATCAAAATCAGCTTCATTCATGATTTCGTATGCTTCTTCAATCCAGCACCAACATACAAAACCACGCTCCACCGTAATAGATGCAATTTTCAGGGGATCATCAAGGCCCCGGAAGTAAATCTTCTGACCGGTGGGAAGGTAGGTCATTTCAAGGGGGCTTTCTTTGATTTCCCAATAGGCTGAAACCCCAAGGCGGTTGAGTGCCCATTTCAGTTCGGTGAAACAGGAATCTTTCAAGGTTCTGAACACCTTGCGAACCACAAGGGTGTTGGCTTCCGGGTATTGCATCATCCGAACAATGATGTTCAGGGCCGTGGTCTTGGATTTCTTGGAAGCACGGCTCCCCTTACACACTCGGTAACGGCCTTTGAAGTTCCAGAAGTCATAATAGCCACCACCAACGGTAGTTTTTAGGGAAATATTTTTAATCTGGTTCGAGGTCATTTTGAATCACCACCGGAATAGTTCCTTCAACGCTCACTTTATCGGTGAACAGGCCATAACGCTTGCCAAGTAGTTCCGCCGCTCTGATTCTGTCCTTGGCGGAAAGGTGCTTGGTGGTAATCTCCTGAACACCATTCCCAACAAGAAGGGGAATTTCTTCCGTTGCTTCCCCACGCATAACAGAAGTTAGATACTTCATAACTTCTTCAATATCCGCAATTTTGGCGCTGGAAATGTCCGCCAGAAATGCGCTGATAGCAGTTTGAACCTTAACATTTGCTAACAGCCGTGAAGCCTGTTCCTGTGCTGTCTTGGGGCTATACCCGGCCCGAATTGCGGCCTGTCTTGCGTTCAGGTCAATCAAGTATTCTTCAACAAATCGCTTCTGCCGATTGGTCAGCTTGTTCATAAAATCACCACCTTTCCATACTACAAATTATAGCATATCCGCCCTGCAAAATCACTATATCTTGTATATAAAGTGACATATACACAGAAATTGTCACAAGATATAGTGTTTAACTGAAAAGATAACTTCAAAAAACACAAGCGGCCCAAGTTACCTTGAACCGCTTGTGTGCTTATTCAATATTCGCCTGATCTGCCGGGTAGATAGGTTATGCCGTTCCGCCAAAGTCCTATATATGACTTCCAGCGGTTTTTCCTCAAACTCCGGTGAATTAAACTCTGCCCTGATCTTCAGGTTGCGTGATTCTGGTATTCCATCATCAAGCGGAATATGTATTGTGCCGGGGCCAAGTTCCTTGATAATCACGGAATACAAGCTTGGGCCGGTCAGGTTCCGCAAGGTCTGAAGTTTCTGTTGGTTTGTCATAGCGGTTTTTCTTCAAGGGCCTTCCGAATACTGTTTACCGCCTGAACCGGATCACGGTAAATGTTGAAATCATCCGTTCCAGTTACCTTATTGGCAATCAGGCAAATCAGCGCCTTCTGAAAGTCAGTTGGATATTTAACCCATTTAGGTTGACCAAATGGAATGGAAAGCTGTTCGCCATCAGCCGTGATTAAAATACTGACTTCATCAGCATCCAAGGTTTCACCGTGAACCACCCATTCCAGCTTTTCAATTTTCTTTACACCGTGGAGCCAGTTCAAAAATTCTTCACCGGTCATTTTTGCTGTGCCGATCATGATTATCCGCCTTTCTTCAGGTTCCCTTATTTGTCCCGGATGTCCCGTGAAAATAGGGGTAATATACTATATATTTTTTACTACTATGAAAAATTTTTTTTGCTGTTTTCAATTATAAATAGAAGTTCAATTCATCCGGGACAATCCGGGACACTTTCAAAAAAGCCTTTAATTTCAAGGCGTTCAGCCTGTCCCAGATATGTCCCAGATGTGTCCCGGATGTTTAGGCATCCGGGACTTTTTCAACGAAAATCTTTTCCTTTGCTCCGTTGATCCGCTTATCTTTCGTTGCAAAGTTCAGGGCCTTTGTAACTTGCCTTGAAAATTCAATTCTGTTCAGCGGTTCAAACTGATTTGTAATGCAAAATTCACGGTATTTGAAGTACACCGCTTTCACCGGTTCATTAACCACAGCATCGGCCCCGGCTTCATCAAGGAATGACAATAGCGGGTTGCTTTCTATGCGGTATTCTTCAATGGTGCGTTCAACATCCTTTGATTTTGTGAAGTCTTTGTTCTTCAAAACTCGCTTCAGACCACCCAAACCCAACTGGATCATATATTCCATTGCTGTTTGATCCTGAAGGTCATAGCGGATATTTGGGTTGAAGTCTGGATCATCCGAAGTGAACTTTGCATCAAAAGGGACAATCACCAACCGGCGCATGATGGAAAAACTTTCTTTGGAGCGGCCCAGCCGGGGAATGGCGTTGGCGCTGAAAAGCAGTTTTGCGAAGCTGTCAAATTCAAAGGGGTCTTGGCCTTTCCGTTCTGCTGAAACTCTTTCACCTGTCACCAATTTTCGAAATGTGGCAACATTGGCTACATAGTCCGAACCAATATCATCACCGATGTTCGCCAGCTTGCCGAAC